>Ga0187893_10002439_pt1 | contig 40940 bp, 25 predicted proteins | sample MA1701074metaG_FD_139574 | JGI IMG/M metagenome (GOLD analysis project Ga0187893, IMG submission 139574) | White microbial mat communities from a basaltic lava cave in the Kipuka Kanohina Cave System on the Island of Hawaii, USA - MA170107-4 metaG ...
ATACTACCGGCACTGTTCACCTCCGTTCCGGTAAGAGTGCACAACTCGTTATCGGAAACGGAGGTCTTTGACTTTATCGGGCCCTCACAGGGGCCGAAAAAAACGCAAAACTCGAACTAAGGGTCGTTCGACAACAGAATCTCTCGACAACAGCCTCGCATGCCGCCGTCAGACTTCCACGACGACTTTTCCCTTGGCTTCCCTTTTCGATGGCGAGCCCTTCTTCCCGTCGCCGGAGCGCAGGGCCTTCGCGATGCGCGCGATGATGTGAGGGACCGAGAACGCAGCGAGCGAAACGCCCGCCAGCGAGACGAAGAGCGAGAACGCCGCCCACCAGTTCGGGAAGTGGAAGATCGATGCCCACCATCCGCGGCTCAGGAACGGGAATCCGATCCCGAACCAGTCCATGATGCTGGCGATCACGCCGAGGACTCCCAGTGCGATCGCGGCCCAGGACCACTCGCGGCGTCCCATGCGAACCTGCGCGAACGCGCCGGCGGCGATGTGGAATAGGATTCCGTAGGCGAGCGGACGGCCCCAGGCGTCGCCCCACAAGTACTTCAGCCCCTGCCGATAGCCCCGAAAGTCGAGAAAGATGTATCCCTCCATGGCCTCCGCGGGATAGAGGGACGGCAGGCTCAGCCACGCCGTGTAGATGTGGCCCCACGATTCGGCCGTAGTCGCAGCGTAGAGGTAGATCGTATATAGAATCGTCTGCGACACGACGACGAAGAGCGCGCCCGCAAGGCACGGCACGCGCTCCTTTTCGAAGGCGAACGCCGGCCGCCGGTCGCCGAAGAGGTTCACTCGAGACGCGCTGCCCACGCAAAGGAGCGCCCCCGCGACCTGGACAAGGACAGCCAGCAAGGTCCCGGGAAGAAACAGGATCTTGAACCAGAGCCGATCGCGCCAGGGCTCAGCGGCCCAGTTCACGCCGAAGAGGATCAAAGCGTAGACGACGAGCCAGGCGACGATGTCGAGCATGATGGGCAAACCCTCCTCTCACGGCGCCGAGCTCCGGCGTCGCGAGGAGATTACCATCCTCCGTTGAAATTCCGGCGACGGCGAGGATTCGCCGCCACTTCAGGAGACCTCGGAGGTTACTTTCTCGGAACCGGGACCGTTCGCAGCGGCGTTCCAGGATCCGTCTGGTCCCCCCCCGGGGCCAGAGCGTACGATGCCCTCACCGGCGAGAAGCCGACCCGAGCGCCTCACTCCGCCCTGCGTGGCGAAGGACCTCGCTCATGAGCCTCACGATCATCCTGTCCGTCGCTGCCGCTGCCGCCGCCCCGCCGATCGTAGCTGTCGTCCAGGCAGTCGGTAAGCCTGAGGAGAAGGTCGTCGTCCTCTCCATGGGGCGAAACGACAGGGTCCGGCAAGGCTTCGAGTTCACGGTCACGCGCGATGAGCGATTCGTGGGCCGGGTCAAGGTGATCAAGGTCTACGACGAGCTCTGCGGAGCCCGCGTCCTCTTCACCGGAGAGGGCGAAGCGATCCGGCAGGGGGACAAGGCCACGTTGGTCCTTCGCTCAGTCGCCGAGGAAGAGCCGGAAGAGACGAAGGCGAGGACCGAGCACGCTCGCGCAGCCGACGTGACTCCAGGGCGGGAGCACATGCTGATCGCGAGGAGGATGGGTAGTTGGTCATACCGGGCGAAGCGGTGGGATGCCCCGGGGGTTTCGCCTTCCGAATCCTCCAGAACGTCGGTGTTCCGGGTGATCCACGGATGGCTCCACTGCGTCGAGACGACGGAGGCCGATGGGCCCGCTCTCGTGACCCGCATCCGAGGGCTGGGGATCGCCGGCTACGACAATGTCAAGGAGAAGTACTTCCGGACCTGGATCGACGCGACGAGCAGCGGGATCACGGTCTTCGAAGGCGATGCAACTGAGAACGAGAAGGAGATCCGCTATTGCGCCGAGGTGCCAAACCTCCGGCGCGATGGGAAGCAGATGATGAAGGTCCGGGCGATCGAGAAGCACGAGGACGCGGACCATTACTCCTTCGAGGTCCACGCCCCGGGTCCGGACGGGAAGGAATTCAAGAGCTTCGAGATCCGCTACAGCCGCAGTCGATGAGCCTTCCCGCCCCATCCTCCCCGGATTCCCGTTTTGCCCGAAGCGAGCGGAGTTCTATACTCTCCCGCCATGCAATTCCACGAATCGAGATCTCGCTTCGTCTCATGCATCGCGTGCGCGGCTCTTCTGGCCGTGTTTCCGAAACCACCGGCCCTCGCCGAGGAGCCGCTTCCGAGCGCCGACCGCCTCCGCACGAGCCCCGTCCTCCAGCATCTCAAGCCGAATCCGATGCCCTCGCCGCCGCGGACTCCCGCGGAGGAGACCGTCGCGCAGATGTATCTGCCGGAAGGGTTCCGCGCCGAGCTGATCCTCGCGGAGCCCGACGTCCGCCAACCGGTCGCCTTTGCTTTCGATGAGCGCGGGCGGATCTGGGTGGCCGAAGCCCACAGTTACCCGGCGAAACGCCCGGTAGGGGAAGGGCTCGATCGGCTCGTGATCTTCGATGACGGCGATGGCGATGGACGATTCGAGACGCGAAAGGTGTTCGCCGAGGGGCTGAACCTCGTTTCCGGCTTTGAAGTCGGCTACGGCGGCGTCTGGGTCGGCGCCGCGCCGGAGCTGCTCTTCATTTCCGACCGAAACCGCGACGATGCTCCCGATGGACCGCCGGAGCCGCTCCTCGACGGCTTCGGCTTTCAGGACACGCACGAGTGCCTGAACAGCTTCCTCTGGGGGCCGGATGGCTGGCTCTACGGCAACCAGGGCGTCTTCAACACCTCCCGCATCGGCAAACCCGGCTCGCCCGACGCCCATCGCGTCGAGTTGCGCGCGGGCGTGTGGCGGTACCACCCGGCGCGGCGCGAGTTCGAGGTCTTCGCCCACGGCGGGAGCAACCAGTGGGGCCTCGATTTCGACGAGCGCGGCCAGCTCTTCATGACGCATTGCCGGAGCTACTGGGGGCGCGGCTTGACGACGCACGTCATCCAGGGAGGCCACTACTGGAACCAGGCCAACGCGAACCACGCGCCCTTCATCATCGGGAATCCGCCCGAGGGCCATCCCGGCTTCCGCAACTACCTCCTCGCGTCGGCGCGGTACGACCACGGCGCGGGCGGCGCCGGGAAGCCCGGCAGCGACATCGTCTACGGCGGCCATTCGCACGTCGGCACGATGGTCTACCTCGGCGACAACTGGCCCGACGAAGTCCGCGGCCACCTCTTCACCCACAACCTCGGCGGCCACCAGATCAACCACCAGATCAACCGGCGGCTCGGGTCCGGGTTCGACACGGTGCACGCCGGGGAAGACCAGTTCTTCTGCACGGATCCCAAGTACGTCGCCGTGGACCTGCAATACGGTCCGGACGGTGCGGTCTACGTGATCGATTGGTACGACCGCCAGCATTGCCACAACCCGAACACGGAGCGCTGGGAGCGGGCGAGCGGGCGCGTCTACCGCATCGAGTACGCCGCGACCTACAAGCCAAAGAAAGTCGACCTCTCCGCCCTCGACGACGCCGCGCTGGTCGATCTCCACGCGCACAAGAGCGAATGGTTCGTCCGCACCGCGCGCCGGTTGCTCCACGAACGGTCCCTCGCTCGTCCCATCGATCCGAAGGCGAAGGCGGCGCTCGTTGAAATGGCCCGAAGCGATCGCGAGCCGTCCCGCCGCTTGCGCGCGCTCTGGACGTTGCACGCCGCCCGCGGTTTCTCGGACGAAGGGGCGGGGCGTGCGCTTCGGGATTCCGACGAATACGTCCGGGGTTGGACCGTGCAGCTCCTCGCCGAGGACCGGGACGTGCCTCCGGCGCTCCTCGAAGAGTTCGTCCGCCTCGCCGGAGCGGACCCGTCGCCGGTCGTGCGGCTCTTTCTCGCTTCAGCGGTTCAGCGGGTGCCCGAAGAAGCCGCCTGGCGGCTCATCGAAGCGCTCGCCCGGCATTCCGAAGACGCAGACGACCGGAATCTCCCTTTCCTTCTCTGGTACCGGCTCGCGGAGCGGATGCCGGGGCGGCTTGACCGTGCGTTCGGCGTCCTTGAGCGTTCGGGGATCCCCCAGCTTGCCGATTTCGTTCACTGGTACGCCGCAACTTCCGATGCACAAGGCCTGGACCGAGCCATCGAGCGGCTCGAGGGCGCCGAGGGCGAGGCGCTCGGCCGGCGATTGGCCGGCATCGAGATGGCCATTGCGTCGCGCGCTCATGTCGCGACGCCCGCAGCGTGGATCCGGATCGCCCCGAAGCTCAATTCCGGAAGCAGCGCCGCGCTGGCGCGCCGGATCGAGCGGTTGGCGGCCGCATTCGGCGACGATTCGATGTTCCCGCGGCTCCGAGCCGAGCTGGCCGATCCCGGCCGCGACGCCGCCTCCCGGAAGCATGCCTTCGCCATCCTCAGCCGCGCGTCGGATGCCGGATCGCTGCCCATTTTCCTCCGACTCCTCGACGACGATGCCTTCCGGTCTCAGGCCATCCGCTTGATCGGCCGGTTCGACGCGGCGGAAGTCCCCGAGGCGCTCATCAGTCGCTTCGAGACTCTCTCGCCCGAGAACCGATCGGCCGCCTTGAACGCCTTGACCGGCCGCGCGACATTCGCGCGGGCGCTCCTTGACGCCGTCGCCGCCGGAAAACTCAAGCGTGAACGACTGACGTCGTTCCACGTTCGCCAGCTCGCCGAGTTGCGCGACGCGGAGGTCGATCGACGCGTTCGCTCCACGTGGGGCACAATCGTGCCGACACCCGCCGAAAAGCAGGCCCAGATGGCGCGGCTCGAGAAGACGTTTCAAGAAGCTCCTCTCTGGGCCTTCGACGGGCGCGCCGGCCGCCGGCATTTCGAGAAGATCTGCATGCAGTGCCACCGCCTCGGCGACGGCGGAGCGAATATCGGCCCGGATCTGACCGGCGCAGGCAAGCACGGCATCCGCTACTTCCTCGAGAACACCATCGACCCGAACGCCGTCGTCGGGACCGACTACAGGTTGACGACCATCGCGACCCGCAAGGGCGAGTTCATCTCCGGCCTCATCGTGAGAGAAACGCCGGCGACGCTCGCGATCCATACGGTTGCGGGCGAAGTCGTCGCGGAGAAGGCGGACATCCTCCGGCGCGAAACGAGCGAGAGCTCCCTGATGCCCGAAGGGCTTCTGGGATCGCTGAACGACCGCGAGCAGATCGAGCTGTTGAAATTCCTGACGTCGCTCTGATCGCCCCTGCGACCCCTTCAACGCACGGGGGCGACGCCGGCGCCCGCGAAGGACGTCGAACCGGGGTCGACGAACACCTCGGCGGAGGATCCGGCGGACAGAGATAGGCGACCAAGATAGGCGCGGAGGACGCCGCTTTGAGGGCCGCGAGGTGGCGTCTCAGCCGCCGCGCCCGCCGCGGCAGCAACGAGTAGAGCCGCCAGGGTCGCTTTCCCGCTTCTCCTCATGCCAGCTCCGCTACCGGCTCACGATCCGGAGGGCGATGTCCAGTTCGTAGGGGGGGGCCTCGAATCTTCGGATTCCTCCCGAGTGGCGGAACTCCTCGGCCCGGGCAATGGCCCCCGTCTTCGTGTCCACCCACTCCGCCTTGTAGGCTCCCGCGAGAAGCTCGATCGACAGCGCGGTCGAAGCGGCCAGTGGCGCGCCCTTCAGGGGCGCAGCCGTCCCCCAGGCGAAGTTCACATGAGCATCCTTGCGGACCCCCCACGGGTCCTTGAGATCCGCCCCGCGGAAATACTCGCCCTTGAGACCCGGGCCGGTTCCATCGGGCAGCGTGAACTGGGCCGCCGGGATGGCCTCCTTCCCCTCCCCGTCGATCGACCACCAGAGCTTCGCGGCCCCCTGGCCGCCGTTATAGAAGTACTCGAGCTTCACCTCGTGCTTCGTTCCGGCTTTGAGGGCCGCCCGGGCTGTGTTCTCCTTCTCCGAGTGATCGCTCCAGTCGTCGATGACGAGTCGGCCGTCGATCCAGAGCCGCACGCCGTCGTTCGAGAACGTGTGAAACGTGTGCTCGGCCGTCTTGCGCGGCTCGACGAAGCCCGTCCAGCGGACGGAGTAAGGGCCCGTCGAAGCAGCGTCGCGGACGTAGATCGCGTAGCAGCAGCCCGGGTCGACGAGGGCACGAGCCGTGCCGCCCCCGGGGACGCCGGCTTTGATCACGGAGTTGTCCGGCCGCATGCGGATGAAGTCGAACCCGTTGATGAACTCCCGCAGGATCTTGAACTGCTTTCGGAGCGTAGGATTCCCGCCGCCCGGCTGCGTCGCCGGGTAGTCGGTCCAGGTGCCGCGAGGATCCTGGACGGTGAACGAGTAGTCGAGGTGATTGAAGAGCCCCCCACCGGCGATGATGAAGTCCCAGGCTTCCGTGCGGTACGGGGCGTCGCCCGTCCCGCGGAATCCCGTCTCGTTGTCGCCGATCACCCTGCCCAGATGGTAGTTCGCCGCCACGGCGTCGGGAGGCGTGGCGTAGTGGAAGTTGAAGATCGAGACCGCAGGATGCGGGTTTTCGATCTTCGCGAAATTGTTGGCGATGTTCTGGGAGATCAGGAAAGGATGCTTGAACCCCTTCTGGGCTTCGATGATCACGTCCGCGATGCGGCGCTGCCACGCATCGGGGATCTTCGTCACGTAGGGCTCGTTGCAGATCTCGTAGTAGACGTTGTCGAAGTCCTTCAGCTCCTGGACGATCCTCTTGACCATGATCTCCTGGACGGCGAGAAGACCCCCGTTGCGGTCGAGCGAGTAGATGTCGTTTCGACCGACGTTTCCGAGCCCGTTCACGTTGTTCGCGGCGTTCATTGGGCTCACGCTCCACATCGACTCCTCGTACATCGGGCAGAAGAGGTTCATCTCGACGACGATCCCGCGCTCGCTCGCCTTCGCGGCGAAGTCCTTGAGCCGCCGGAAATAGGCGTCGTCCCACTTCGTGAGATCGAACTTGTTGCCCCCGTCGGCATAGCCGGGCGTCGCGCTGCGTGCCCAGGGGCAGATGAATCGCCCGGGCGCGGGGTCCAGCGTGTTGCGTGCGATCTTGAAGCTTCCCGATGTCTCCGCGTAGGCGCCGGACCACGTGCGGGTTCCGTTGAGGCCATCGGCCTTGAGCGCGTCGAAGTAGGCGACGTAGTCGAAGTCGAGGTTGAGGAGGGCGCCATAGTGCTCGCCCGAAGTGATGATGACCGTCGGCTTCCCCCGCCACAGAAAGTAGTGCCCGTTCCGCGGGTGAAGGGAGATCGGCCGGGGGGGCTCTGCGGAGAGGCAGGAACGCGGCGCGGCGCCGAACGGCGATAGCGTTGCAATGGCGGCGAATAACAAAACCGCGAAAGGGGGAGAATGCATGGGGCTCCTGATCGTGAAGAGGCTCATCGATGAGCGACACGGGGGAAAGGCGGCGGGATACGACCTCCCGCGCGGCTGATCGGTCGCCGGGAAGGACCGCTCACGATTCGAAGGTCTCCATCGCCACTTCATCCTCGATCCGCTCTCCTTCGATTGGACGTCCTTGACTCCTGTAGATCGCCCGGAGGCCGCGGCGGATCCCCTCCAGGCTGGCGGCGAGCCGATGGCGGCGCGCGAGGTCGATCGCGTGGAGGAGATTCCTCTCTTCGGAGCCGATGAGGGACATCGCGAGCCGATCGGTCCGCTCGAACGCGTCGTGGAGGGCGAGACCGATGGCCGCGTACACTGCGGCGAAATCAGCCTCCAGCGCCGCGGCGGTTCCCGGGTCGAACTCGCCGAGGAGTTTCAGGAAAAACCCGGGCAATGCCGAGTGGATCGAATGGCGTCCGCCCCCCAGGCGCCGCAAAAGGCCGTCGTCCGCGACCGAGTCGAGGATGGCAACCCAATCCGCGCGTCCCAGGCCTCGCACGGGCTCCGGCGTGTTCTCGCGCGCGCTGAGGGCGGCCAGGACTTCGCAGTCCACGAAACCCTGAAAAAGACCGAGAAGTGCGAGACACTTGCGCGAACGGGCGTCGAGGGAATCCAATCGATACGACAGGGAAGCGGCGAGTGGGCGGCCGGGGGCGTCCGTGGAAAGCGCGGCCTCGCCGTTTCGTTCGTAACGATGGAGGCGTTCGACCAGCTCCGCCCCCTCGACTCTCCGGAGCTCGGGCACCATGATCTGGATCGCCAGCGGGCTGCCTTCGAGGAATCGAAGAAGGACGTTGTAGTCGGCAATTTGTCGAAGCTTCTCCACGCTCACGCCGGCCCGCTTCAGGACGCGTACGGCCAGCCTCTGCGCTTCGGCCAGCTTCAGTCCGAGAAGCTCCGCGGTTCGGCCGACGTCCCCGAGCCAACCCTCATCGCCTCGGCTTGTGATGAGGACTTTGGTTTGCCCTCCTTTGAGATCGTGCAGGAAGAGGCGCAGGTCATCCCGCTCGGAAGCGGTCCATCGGGAAGGCATCCCCGGCGGATGGCCCGCCACGGACTCGAAACCGTCCCAGATCATGAGGCTCGGGACTCGCTTTAAGACCCGGACGGTCGAGGCGCGCCGCTCGATCTCGCTCAACGAACGCCAGTCTTCTTCACCTCTCGCCCAGACGATGGGAGGGAACGTCTCGCCGACCCGATCGCAGATCCGAAGGAGGGGAAGGTGGCGGTCGAAACGGAAGCAGAAGATGGGACCCTGAAAAACTCCGGTCTCCGCCATCCAGCGGGCGAGTCCAGCGGCGGTTTCCGTCTTCCCGATGCCCGCCGTGCCCGTAAGAACGACGACCGTCTCGGTCCGAAGCGCGCGGTCCAGCTTCAGGATCTCCTCGTCCCGTCCCACGAGCCCGTGGGCGGGGGGGTCCGGGCAGTCGATCTCGCCGTCCGCCGCCGCCTGCTGGTCGGTCAGGGCATCAGGGTTGAGCTGCAACGCTCCGAGGGATCGATTGAGGAGCGGAAAAGACGATGCCTGAAAAAGGATGGGCAAGCTCCAGTCGTGAAGGTCGATGTCGCCGATCGGCGACGCCCGGGATGGGTTAGCTTTCAACCGTTGACGAGAGCTCGTCACCGCTCGACAGACCTCCAAGCTTCCCGAAGCCCTCTCATACAGTCCGGTCAGGAAGTTGAAGATCGTCTGGAACGGAACGGGCTCGGCCACGGTAACGACCGCCCTTACCCCCGCCCGGAGAACCTGCTGCGCGAGCAAGGGAAAAACAGCTCCGTGGTCATCCAGGGCCGTCGCCGGGGGCGTGAGGACGACGAGCGGCACTCCTGCCTGGGCGACGATGCCGCCGAGTTCCCGGCCTGTGACCGGCCGGAGGCTCCCGCCTTCCCCTTCGAGAATGAGGCATTCGGGGGCGTTGGTGCGGGCCTGATGCGGGCCCGCCAGCGCGCCCTCCGTGCTCATCGCAGGCGCCTCCAGGTGAAGGATGTGATAGAAGCCACGCCGTTCTCCTAGAAGGCTGGAGAGCCGTTCCAACGTAGCGGGCCGGAGGACGTCCACACGGATGCTCTCTTTGTGCGGCCGGACAATCTCGAGGAGCGGCCGCGCGACCGACCGGATCTGCGGATTCAGAGCGGTGCAGCCCGCATGGCTGATGACCATGAGGATGTTGAAAGCGGCCTCTTGGGTATCCGCGCGATCGTCCATCAAAGGGACGGAGGGATGGTTTCGGGTGAAGGAATAAGCGGAGCAAGCGAGGCTCCCGATCTTCTCGCGATCCGGGTCGCGGAGAAGCTCCCACGGCAACGCGGCTCCTCCGGGATCGGGAGAGTGGACCACGATGCGGGTCTCGGAAAGGCCCTCGGCGGCCATCTCATACAGCGCCCTGGTTTCGGGGTGGCCGAAGACCGCCTTGAAGAGCCGCTCGCCGACGCGGTCGAGGGAAAGCGCGGCCTTCTCCGCCCGCGGACCGGATTCTCCCCAGGGGCCGCCCAGGAACCCTCCGAGGTACCACCGGCGAAGCTCTTGGTCCTCGCGGTCGACGGAGAAGTGGAAATCCGCTTCCGCTTCCAGTCCCGGCCCTCCTTCCTCCGAGCGGTATCGGACACGGATCCTGTCCCGGTCTCCCACTGGACCCGACGCGTGAAAGATCGCCAGCTCCCTCATAGGCCTACGCTCACCTTCCAACCCGAAAATGGGTAGGACCGACGAAACGATGTAGAGTTAGCGGCGGAATCCTACTTCAGGTCTCGGTTCTCGATCAACGTCCTTCTGGCGGTCCTTCTTCCGGCGGCCGTTCCGTCTCGAGAGAGTCTCTATCGGAGGAAGGGCCGGACGTCGATTCGGGCGCCCTGTTCGGCGGAAAGATACGCCGCGTACGTGACCACGAGGACGTCGAGGGCCAGCATCAAGTCCGAGAGCGGCTGGCGATCGCGCGAGATCGCCCCGACGAAATCCCGGAGTTCCTCCGGATAGCCCGAGGCGAAATCCTCGTCCGGGGACGGAAAGGACCAGCCCTCCTTCGTCTCTGTCTTTTCGACGAGGTACTCGTCCTGAAAGAACCGCCCGTCCGGCGTGTACGCCTGACAGGCCGTGTTCGGGTTGATGTTCGCCTTCACCACGGCGCGCGAGCCGTAGACTGCGAATGCGTTGTGGATGCCTCCCAGGACCGTATCAGTCGATGTGAGCTGAGCCACCGAGCCATCCTCGAACGTCAGGAGGATCGCCCCGTAGTCCTCAACGTCCTCCCAGCCGGTCTTCAGGTGCTTCCGGGGCTCCTCCGCGAACGAGCGGATGGCGGTGAGGTTGGCCACCTCGGCCGTGACGAAAGCCGGCCGGATGGGCTTTCCATCCCGGCGACGCCCCTCTTCGAACTTGAAGAAGAGCGCCGCCCCCAGGGGATGGACCGCGAGCCGGACCAGCGACCCGCCGCCGGCCGTCCGCCACCGGCGGGAGTACTCGGAGTGGGATCCGCTGTGGGACTCCTCCCCCGTGATTCGCAGGACCGTCCCGCCGCTCGCCGCCAGGAGTCGATTCGCCTTGGCGATGGCCGGCGCGTAGACCCAGTTCTCCCCGTAGCAGAACTTCACGCCGGTCTCGAGGACTGCGGCGCGAAGCCTCTCGCTCTCCGCGACGGCCCCCTCGAAGATTTGCCGGCGCGGGAAGCCGCGGGCCGTCCATTCGGAATCGGGGGACGCCCCCCCGGACGGCAGCGGAGGCCCAAAATAGCCCGTAAGCGGCTTCTCGCAGATGATGTGCTTCCCCGCGCGGGCGGCCTGGATCGCCAGCGGCACATGGAGGTTGTTCGGAACCACGAGGTCGACGGCGTCGATCGCGCGATCGGCCAACAGGCTCTCGACTGAGTCGTGGACCTGCGGTACGGCGAACTCCCGCGCGAGGCGCTCCGCTTCGGGGCGGTTACGGCCGCAAATGGCGCGGACCTCGAAATCCTCTCCATAGACCCTGCGGTAGCCGGCAAGGTGGAAGTGGGCGGCGAACCCCGTTCCTATGATGCCGATGCGGATCCGTTTCGCCATGGAATCGCTCCCGAGGGGCCGATGAGAAGCAGAAAGAATAATCGCAGGAAGCCTTGTGGAGAAGGGAGCGTCCGTCCACGGATCGGCGACGCGACACAGCCGGGCCTTCCAGTTCGTGTTCGAAATTCCCGCCGGAGGTCAGTAGAGTATTCGCCCTAAACACGCAAAGAGAAATGTCTCACCGCAAGATATCCCCGAGAATCTTCGGCCCGCTGGGCTCATTGATCGTCGGCTATCCCTGGTGGATCGTCTGCGTCTTCCTCGCCCTCGCGGCCGCCTCATCCATCTACGCCGCCCTCCGCCTCGAGTTGAAGACCGACCAGAACGACCTCGTTTCGGCGGATCTTCCCTACAACCAGCGCTTCCAGAAGTACCTCGAGGAGTTCGGCGACCTCGAGTTCCTCTTCGTCGTGATCCAGGTTGAGAAGAACCCCCAGCGAGCTATGGAAGTGGCGGATGCGGTGGCCGCCGAGCTTTCGAAGCTCGACGAGCACGTCGAGAGCTTCCTCCATCGCGTCCCGGCTTCGAGTTTCGGCGACAGCGCGCTCCTCCTGGCTCCGAAGGAATCCGTGGACGGCATCGCGGAGTCGATCGAGAACAACGCCGCGGCGCTGCGCGCCGTCGCGGGAGCGGACGGGTTTGCGCCGCTCCTCGCCTCGTTCTCCGACCTCCTGGATCCGAAGCGCGCCTCGAAGACGCCCTCCGGCGGCTCGGAAGCGGCCGAGCGGGGCTTCATGGCGATCGACGCCGTCCTCGAGTCCCTCGTGGAAGCGGCCGGAGGCGCTAACCCTCCGCCGATCGACAAGCGGCTCGAGGACGGAGTCGCGGGCGAGATTCTCGATCCGCGCCGCTCCGGGTACCTCTTCTCGCGGAACCTCGAGCTGGCGTTCGTGCAGATCATGCCGAAAAAGAACTTCGAGACCCTCGAAGTGATCGAGAAGCCCCTCGGCGAGATCCGAGCCGCTCTCGATCGCGTGCGCCTGAAATTCCCCGGGGCGAAATTGGGCCTCACGGGCCGCCCCGTCCTCGCGGCCGACGAGATGAAGACGACGAACGAAGACATGACATACTCGACGATCCTGGCCTTCGTCGGTGTACTCGTGCTCTTCGTCGTCTTCTTCAAGCGGTTGCGCCGGCCCCTCCTCGCCGGTCTCACGCTCGGGATCGCCATCGCGATCACGTTCGGCCTCGTGACGCTCACGCTGGGCTACTTGACCCTGCTCTCGGTCGTCTTCGCCGTGATGCTGGTCGGCCTCGGTGTCGATTTCGGCGTGATCCTTCTCGCCCGCTACCAGGAGGAGCTGCTCGAAACCGATGACATCGACGGCTCCATCCGCAGGACGCTCCTTTCGACCGGCCCCGGAATATGGACGGGGGCGCTCACGACCGGCTGCTCCTTCTACTCCTCGATCTTCGTGGACTTCAAGGGCCTCCAGGAGCTGGGCTTCGTCGCGGGAACGGGACTCCTCGTCTGCCTCCTCTGCATGATCGTCCTCCTGCCCGCCCTCATCCGCATCACGGACCACAACATCCGCCGCCGGCGGATCCTCCACCCGCCGCATCCTCTCACCGTGCCGGCGCTCGGACACGCGGCGCGCCATCCGCGCCTCACTCTCGCGATCTTCGGGCTCCTCACTGCGACGGGCTTTTGGGGGTTCAAGGGAATCCCCTACGACGCCAATCTGCTCGAACTGCAGGCGATGGGCCTAGAGTCGGTCAATTACGAACGGATCATCGAGGAGAAATCCGACGCATCGACCTGGCAGGCCGTATTCGTGGTTGACGGCATGGACGCCGTCGACCGGATCCTCGCCGCGCTCAAACCCGCGCGCGAGGCGGGGATCGTCGGTGTCGTAGAGAGCGTCCGCGACTTCGTGCCGGCCGATCAGAGCGAGAAGATCGATCGGCTGAAGCCGGCCCGAGAGCTACTCGCCTCCCTCCGCTTCGCCGCCGCGACGGGCCCGGGGACGAACGGCTCATCGGGCGCTTTCGACGCGTCGCTGCTGCGCGAATCGCTCGCCGGCCTCCTGGATCGGCTCGGCCGGCTCCAGAGCCTCGCCGCTTCGCGGGGATCCAAGGAAGATGCGGAGGCCATCCGCGCCCTCGATGGCCTCATCGAGCGCGTCGAGAAGCTCGACCGGATCCTCGAAGAACGCCCTGCGGAGGCCGCGCGGGCTCTCTCGTCTTACCAGATTCGCTTCTGGAAGGAGCTGGAAGGCCTCCGCGGCCGCCTCGAACGGTTGCTCAGGCCGTCCCCGATCACTCCCGCTTCGCTGCGACCCGAGCTGCGCCGCCGCATCGTCTCGCGCGACGGCGCGCGGTTCCTCATCGTCGCCTACCCCGAGAAGGACATCTGGCCGCAAAGGAACATGACCGAGTTCGTGGAAGCGGTCCGCAAGGTCGATCCCGAGGTCACCGGCGTGACCATTCAGGTGTACGAATCGGCCGCCCGGATGCACGAAGGGTTTCTGCGCGCGGCCCTCTACTCGCTCATCATGGTCTTTGGTTTCGTCCTCATCGATCTCCGCAGCCTCAAGCTCGTCGGCCTCACCATGGTACCGGTCCTCATCGGCGTCCTCTGGCTCTTGCAGCTCATGCCGCCCTTGCGGATGAGTTTCAATCTCGCCAACTTCTTCGCGCTCCCGATCATCATCGGCTGCGGAGTCGATGCGGGCGTCCACATCATGCATCGCTTCCGGGAAACTGGCTGCACGACCGATGTCGGGCTGACGACCGGATCGGCGGTCCTTCTCGCCAACCTCTCGAACATGATCGGCTTCGCGTCGATGGGGATCGCCAGCCACCGGGGCCTGGCGAGCCTGGGCCTCTTGAGCGCGCTCGGATGCTTGACGGTTCTCGTCGCCTCCATCATTCTCCTGCCGTGCCTCATCGAGCTGATCGCGAAGGGTAAGAAGACGGAAGACGTACGGAATCCATGAAGTTCGCCCTCTGCAGCGAAGTTTTCCAGACGCCGATCGAAGACTCGATCCGCAAGGTCGCCGAGATCGGCTTCGACGGAATCGAGATCGCCCCCTTCAACCTGGCCGTGCACGCCGACGACGTGAGCGCGGACCGCCGCAGGAATCTCGCGCGCCTCGCGGCCGACCGGGGCATCGAGATCGTCGGGCTCCACTGGCTCCTCGTCTCTCCCGAGGGGCTCCACATCACGAGCCCCGATCCGTTCGTGCGGAAAAAGTCGTTCGAGTACCTCGCGAAGCTAGTCCACCTTTGCGCCGACCTCGGAGGGCGCTTCATGGTCCTCGGCTCGCCGAAGCAGAGGAGCATCGCGGCGGGGGTCGATCCCGGCGATGCCTGGGGCTACGCCGCCGAAGGGCTCCGTGCGGTGGCGGAAGCCGGCGCCGAGCGGCGCGTGCGGCTCCTGCTCGAGCCCCTCACTCCGAAGGAAACGAACTTCCTCAACACGGTGGAGGAGGCGCTGAAGCTCGCGCGGATGATCGACCACCCGCAGGTGAGCTACATCCTCGACTGCAAGGCGATGTCGGCCATGCCCGAGGGGATCGAGGGAACGCTGAGGGGCTACGGGCTCGGCGCGGGACATTTCCACACGAACGAGCCGGGAGGCCTCGGCCCCGGGATGGGCAACCTCGACTTCCGGCCGATCTTCCAGGCGGTCGCCGAGAGCAACTACCTCGGATGGGCGTCCGCAGAGCCTTTCGACTACCGCCCCGACTCCGAGACGGTGGCCCGCGCGGCCCTCAAGACGATGCGCGAAGCCGCGGCGGCGTGCGGGCTGCTCGAGGGCTAGCCGTCCGCCGGACGGACGTTAACCACAGAGGACACGGAGGACACGGTGGTTCACAGAGGAATGGAAGAGGTCTCGTCTCGATCGTAACGGCCTTACTCGCCTGGGGGGCACCATCTTGGCGGGACTTCAGAAGGGTCTCTTTCCAGTTCTCCTCAGCATCAGGAACGCGAGAAGGCCCCCGAGAATCATCATCATGCCGGCGCCCACGCCGGCGAGGAAGGGCGCCAGCGGAGACTGCGCCGGCTCCGCAGGCGGAGCGACGACCGTCTCCCCAAGCGCTGGAGGGACCTGGGGGGGCTCGACGGGAGGAACGGATGCCAAGCGCGGGGGCCACTCGTCGATCAGGCTGAAGCTCCACGACTCGCTCGGGTCCTCAGCATTCCGCGACGGGCCAAAGTCGATCCACGGCTGGGAAGAGGCCGTTGTCGGAAAGGCGAAGATAGCGCCGATGAAGACCGCTGCGCCGACAAGGGGACTTCGCGACAAGGTCATCGGAGACCTCCTTGGCCTGGGACTCCGAAGCAGAGTATTCCCATGCGAGGGCGGCATCAACCGGTGAGAGAGCTACGCCGCCGGCGAAGGGGATCGACCACGGGGGATAAGGAGGACGCACAGAGGAACTCATTGCCGAAGCAGCGAGCCCTCGCGTGCTCCCACGGTGCTACGGCCCCCCCCATTGGCGACCCCTCCGGCGGTGATCGGGGCGCGTTGGCGGTCCGTCGCTATGTGGCCCGGGGCGCTGCGGAGAACCTCCATGCCAATGCGGACCGGAGCCGTGGCAATGCGGACTTCCGCCATGGCGATGCGGATTCCAGCTATGGCGACGCGGATTCCCGCCATGGCGACGCGGATTCCGGCTATGGCGATGCGGATTCCGGCTATGACGATGCGGACTTCCGCCATGGCGATGCGGATTCCAGCTATGGCGACGCGGATTCCAGCTATGGCGATGCGGATTCCAGCTATGGCGACGCGGATTCCCGCCATGGCGATGCGGATTCCGGCTATGGCGACGCGGATTCCGGCTGCGGCGATGCGGATTCCCGCCATGGCGATCCGGATTCCCGAAGCGGCGATGCGGATTCATGCTATGGAGATGCGGACCCTCGCCACGGCGAGGTGGATCCCCGAAGTGTCTATGCGGAATCTTATTACGGCGATGCAGATCTCCGGAATGGTCAAGGAGCCCGTCGAAAGATCCTTTGCGCCTCAAAGCGGTTCTTATCGCCAGATGCCTTCGTCGCCGGATCTCGAGCGATCGCTCCGAATATCGCTTCCGATCCGGCTCCTCGGTCCGGGCGAAGATCCCTCGTTTCCAGCGGCCAAAGCATTTTTCAAACGGGCTCCTTGCGAGCGTCCCCCACGGCCCTGTGACGCTCCAGCGCAGCGGAGCGGGGATTCCGCGCGGTCTCGGTTCATTGCTCGCGGCGAACCCTCCGGGCACGTCTCGGAGCCGACCCACCTTCGGTGGGCGTGCCGCGACCGAAGAGGGAGCGGCGGGGGCGCCTCCGGCGGTCCGCGGCTCCGCACTGCTCGCCGCTCCCTCCTGTGGCTCCAGCGGGATTTGGTTTCCTCTCGGGCGGGTCTTCGAGGAAGATTCGACCCATGCTTTGCCTTGGAGTACCTCTCGCTGCGCTTCTCCTCGCGCAGGCTGCGCCGGATGACCTCGCGACCTGGCTCGAGCGGCGGCTGCGCGAGCTCGAGCCGACCGCTTCGGAGCGGAAGTTCGATCGGGTCGGCTGGGCCGGGAGCATCCTCGACGCCGAGCGGATCGCCCGCGAGCGGCGCCGGCCGGTCTTCCTGTTCACGCACGACGGCCGGATGGCCACCGGCCGCTGCTGAGGCGGCGCCTTCTCGATGAGAGCGGGTCCGCTCTCGAACGACCGCGTGATCGAGCTCCTGAACGCGCATTTCGTTCCGGCGTTCGTCTCGAACGAGGACTACGACGCCGGGCGCGTCTCGAAAGACGAGAAGAGGGAGCGCGACCGGATCTGGCGCGAGGCGAACGAGGCCGGCCTCTCTTCGGGCACCGTGCACGCCTACATCTTGAACCCCGAGGGGAAAGTGCTCGACTCCCGCCACGTTGCCAAGGCCGCCGAGCCCGGCGAGACGGCGCGGCTCCTCGAAAAGATCGTCAAGGACCTCAAGGTGCCCGCCGGCGAGCCGGCGGTGAAGCCGGCGTCTCAGTGCGCGCCTCCGGCGGCCCCCGCGGACGTCCTCCTCCTTCACCTCACCGCGCGCGGATTCAAGGGCGCCTCGTGGGACGATTTCCCCGCGGAGGACTGGATCGCGCTCGAGCGGGGCGAGTGGGAAAAGCTCCTGCCCCCGTCCGCAGCGGCCGCGGAAGACTCGTGGCAAGTCGATCGCGCCGTCGCGGCGAAGATCCTCACGCGCTTCTACCCCCAGACGGAGAACAACGACGTCTCGAAGCGCGAGTTCGAGGAGATCTCCCTGCGGGCGACTCCGCTCCCGGCCAAGGACGGCATGGCCCGCGCGCGCCTCGAAGGCCGATTCAAGATGCGCCACGACTTCTATCCGGGCCGAAAGGACGGCCGCCTCGCCGAGGCGAGGATCGACGGCATCCTGAAATACGACCCGAAGACGCGCACGGTCTCGAGCCTCGCCCTCACGACGCACGAAGCGACCTACGGCCCGGGCACTTTCGCCGTCGCCGTGCGCTCCCACGCTCCAACGACCGACCGATGACGCGTGAAATCGAACTTCATTACGTCCGCGTCCTCTGCGGTTCCTGTTGGGTCCACGCATAGCTCACGCCAGGAAGTCGAGGTCCGCTCCGAGGTGCGCTTGGAGGACTCGCTCCGCGTAGAGCTTCCGCCAGCCTCGCTCCGGGATCGGCGGCGGCTTGAACGCCGCGCGGCGGCGGGCCAGCTCGGAGCCGTCGACGAGGAGATCGATGCGCCGCGCCTCGGCATCCAGCTCGATCGGATCGCCATCGCGCACGAACGCGAGTGGCCCTCCGACCGCGGCCTCCGGAGATGCGTGAAGGACGACGGTGCCGAACGCGGTCCCGCTCATGCGGGCATCCGAGATCCGCACCATGTCGCGGACGCCCGCTTCGAGGAGCCGCCGCGGGATGGGCAGCGAGCCGGCCTCGGGCATTCCCGCCCCGATCGGGCCGGCGTTTCGGAGGACGAGGACGTGACTCGGCGTGAGACCGAGCGCGGGATCGTCGATGCGGCGCTCGGCATCCTCGGGCGATTCAAAGACCGCCGCCGGCCCGCGGTGCTTGAGGAGCGCCGCCGTCGCCGCGGAGCGCTTGAGGACCGCCCCCTCGGGCGCGAGCGACCCTCGGAGGACGACGAGCGAGCCCGTGGGGCCGAGCGGCCGTTCGAGAGGGCGGATCGCCGTCTGCCGTTCGCTCGCCCGTGCAGATTCTTCGAGGAGATCGGCGACTCTCCTTCCGCTCGCGGTCATCGCGGCGCCGTCAAGAAGCGGCTCGATGGCCTTCAGGAGCGCCGGCATTCCCCCGGCCGCGTGGAAGTCCTCGAGGAAGCCGCTCCCGGAGGGCTTGCAATCGACGAGGAGCGGCACGCGCCGCGAGACCGCGTCGAAGTCGTCGAGGGAGAGCGGCACGCGGGCCCTCCGGGCGATCGCGAGGAGATGGATGACCGCGTTCGTCGATCCGCCGAGGGCCATGAGCGCGGCGAGCGCGTTGAAGAACGAGCCCCGCGAGAGGACGGCGCTCGGGCGGAGGCCGCTCCGGGCCAGCTCGACCGCCCGGCGGCCGGACGCCGCCGCGTGTCGCAGCCGGTCGCCGGAGCCCGAAGGGGCCGCGGCGCCGCCGGGGAGCATCATGCCGAGCGCTTCGGCGACGCACGCCATGGTCGACGCGGTCCCCATCACCATGCAGGTGCCGGCCGTCGGGCAGAGCGCATCGCGCACCCTGGAGACCTCCTCGACACCGATCTCGCCGGCGCGATGGCGGCTCCAGTACCTCCGGCAGTCGGTGCAGGCCCCGATGCGCTCTCCGCCGAAGCTCCCGGCCCGCATCGGGCCCACGACGACGCAGAGCGATGGGAGGTCCGCCGACGCGGCGGCCATGAGCTGAGCCGGAAGCGTCTTGTCGCAGCCGCCGACAAGCACCGCCGCGTCCATCGGCTGCGCGCGCAGCATCTCCTCGGTCTCCATCGCGAGGAGGTTCCGGTAGAGCATGGACGTGGGCGAGAGGAGGATCTCGCCGAGGGACGCCGTGGGGAAGACGAGCGGGAGCCCGCCGGCCTCGAGGACGCCGCGCTTCACCGCGGAGACCAGCTCCGGCATCTGCCGGTGGCACGGCGTGTAGTCCGACGAAGTGTCGGCGATTCCGACGATCGGGCGGTCGAGGTCGGCCGCGTCATAGCCCGCCGAGGCCAGGAAGGCGCGGCGGATGAATCTACTGAACGCAGGATCGCCGTACGAGGTGAGGTTTCGGTCGATGCCGCGAAGCTCGCGGTCCTTGGACGCGCTCATTTGGTTCTTAACCTCGATCGGTTTCACTGCACGAGAATCGAAGGGATGGATGTCCAGCCCTCGGAGCGCCTATTGCACGGCCGGATCGCAAAGATTGCAACGCGGCTCCCGCAAGTTACAATCGCCTCCCACTCAGGAGCTCACTCACTCGGCGAACCCGCCCTCCGAGCCGCGGGAGAGAGGGCGGCCGGAACGCGGTTTGCTTGCTCGCCGATGAGCCATTCCGGTATGCGGTTTCCGGGAGAAGTACAGGAAATGCAGGAGAGCTGATGCCTTTAGATCCCCCGGGGTCGGCTCCGGCCCGCCTCTCGGTCATCGTCCCCACCCTGAACGAGGCCGAGAACATCGATCCCCTACTCGGGGCGATCTTCGACCACGGCGCGCGATCCGCGCTCGATCTCGAAGTTCTCGTCGTCGATGACGGATCCACTGATGGAACCCGGGAACGCGTGCGAGCATGGGAGGGGCGCCATCGCGTCCGGCTCCTCGCCCGCGACGGCGAGCGCGGCCTCTCTGGGGCCGTTCTCGCGGGTGCGGCGGCGGCGGCGGGGGACGTGGTCGTCGTGATGGATGCCGATTTGAGCCACCCTCCGGAGAGGGTCGCCGCGCTCGCGCACCCGGTCCTCGCGGGGGAGTGCGACGTGGCGATCGGGAGCCGCTACGTGCCGGGCGGTAGCACTCCCGGCTGGCCGCTCGCCCGGCGCGCGATGTCGCGGGGGGCCGCGGCGCTCGCGCGGATCCTCGTCGACGCGCGGGATCCGCTCTCGGGCTTTTTCGCCGTGCGGCGCGAACTTTTTCTCGAAGCCGGCAAGAGCGCCACCGGGTTCAAGGTGCTCCTGGAGGTCCTGGCGCGCGGCGGGGACGGGCTCCGTGTCCGCGAGATTCCCATAACATTCCGCGATCGGACCCACGGTCGCTCGAAGATGGGGTTCCGAGTCATCCGAACGTACCTGGCCCAGCTCGCGGCCCTCTGCGGCGGCGCCCCCTCCACGGGCAGCGCCGGCCGGTTTCTGATGGTCGGTCTGGGAGGGTTGGTCGTCGATCTCGCCGTCTTTTCGCTCCTCCTGGCCTTCGGTGTGGCCCTCGGCCCGTCGAACATCGGCAGCTTCGCCGCCGCGACGGCGTTCAACTATTCCGTGAACGCCCTCTGGACGTATCGAGGGCAGCGAGGGATCTCTCCGAGCCTCTCCCTGCGGGGCTACGGGCTTTTCGCCGGCGTCGCTCTCCTCGGGCTCTTCCTGCGCGGTGGAGTGCTCGCGGTCTTCACGAGGAGCTGGGGCTGGCCTCCGGGCGCCGCCATCCTGCCGGCCGTTCTCGCGGCGACGGTGGTGAATTACCTCGGGTCCGCGTTCCTCGTCTTTCCGGTGACCGGGAGCAGGGGAGTGCCGGCGGTGAGATTGCGGCTGGCCGCGGTGGCGGTGGTGGTCTATCTCGTGGCCCTCCGACTCCTCTATCTGGGTCAGGTCGACCTTCTCCCCGAGGAGGCCTACTACTGGAACTATTCCCAGCACCCGGACAGCAGCTACCTCGACCACCCGCCGATGGTGGCCTGGTTGATCACCGCCGGTACCGCAGTGTTCGGCCACAGCGAGTTCGCCGTCCGCATCGGGGCCGTCGCCTCCTGGTCGCTGGCGCTCCTGTTCGTCTTCCTCCTGGCGAAGAACCTCCTGGGCAGGCCGGCCGCGTTTCGTGCCGCCCTTCTCTTCGGAGCCCTCCCGTTCTTTTTCGCGTCCGGCGGACTGATGTTCCCCGACGCGCCGCTCGTCGCCTTCTGGGCGGGGCTCCTGTACTTCCTCGAGCGGGCCTTCCTGGGCCATCGGCGCTCCGCCTGGTGGGGCGTGGGGACGTGTCTCGGCCTCGGGCTCCTCTCGAAATACCCCATCGCCCTTCCCGCGGCGGCGGCGCTCCTCTTCGCCCTCCTCGATCGGCCCTCCCGGCGATGGCTGCTCCGGCCCGAGCCGTATGCGGCGGTCCTCGTGGCAGCGATCCTCTTCTCGCCCGTCATCCTCTGGAACGCCGAGCACGGCTGGGCGTCGTTCCTTTTCCAGGGCCAAGAACGCTGGCACCACGAACCCCACTTCCACCTCCACGAGCTCCTTGGAGCGGTCACCCTGCTGATCACGCCGCTCGGCATCGTGGGGTTCTTCCTGACGGCCGCGCGCCGCGGGCCCATCGAGCCCGTGCCGGAGATCCAACCCCCCGTTTCATGGAGCCGCATCCGGCTCTTCGCCCTGGTCTTCACGCTCGCTCCACTGGCGGTCTTCGTCTTCCAGAGCCTTCGCCACTCGACTCGCGTCAACTGGACGGGCCCCGTCTGGCTCGCGGCTCTCCCGCTCATCGCGGAGAGCCTCGCTTGCAAGCCCGGCGATTCCTGGCCCAGGCGAGCCCTCGCGCGCGCCTGGAAGCCGGCGGTCATCGCCCTCCTCGCCATCTACGGAGTCGGGCTCTACTGGCCGGTTCTCGGCCTTCCGGGCCTCGATCCCCCCGCGAACTACTACGGGATGAACTGGCGCGACCTGGGACGGCAAGTGGAGGAGATCGAGCTGGACGTCATCGACCGCACCGGCAGGGAGCCCCTCATCGTCGGCCTCGACAAGTATCACCTCTCGAGCGCGCTCGCCTTCTACGATCCGCTCCTCGATGGGGCCACGGAGACCGCGGGGGGTCACCTGTTCGGCCGCAGGAGCGTCATGTACGAGCGCTGGTTCCCGAAGCGCCTCCAGGAGGGGAAATCGCTCGTGCTCGTGAGCTACGATCCCGGGGTCCTCGCCTCCGACAGCCTTCTCGCGCACGTCGAGCGCGCCGAGCCGGTGCGGGAGATCATCGTGAGGAGGCACCAGGCGATCGTGGGGTGCTTCTACTACCGCGTGGCGCACGGGTACCGGAGCGCCGCGTCGGACGACGCTTCGATTCTGGAGGATAAGAAACCGTGACTCGCAAACGATCCATCGGGTTCTTCGCGATCGGCCTGGGCCTTCTGCTCGCCCTCTCGGTCTCTCTCGTGGCGGTCCACGGGTCCTCCCACAGGGGAGGAGCGCGCCGCGAGGGGCTCGGAAACTTCGAGGAGACGGTCGGCGCCCTGCCGCGCGGCGACGGGAAATCCTTCCGCTTCGCCGTCCTCGGAGACCCGGAGGAGGCTCCCGCCGTCTTCCGCGGGTTGATGCACCAGGCCTTCGATCTCGGCGCCGCCTTCGTCCTCATCACCGGAGACGTCGTCGACCGTCCCACGCGCGAGGCCTACGAGTTCTTCAGTTACCAGTACCGCGCGCTGGGCCCCGCCGCGCTTCCGACGTTCGCCGCGATCGGAAACCACGACATCTGTCCCGAGCGTCTCTTCCAGGAGTACCTGGGGCCCGAGGAGTTCCATTTCCTCCATCGCGGCTCCCTCTTCATCTTCGCCGACAACAACGGGCCCGAAGGCTGCACGCCCGGCGCCCGCTACATCCGCGAGACGATCGCCCGCTATCGCGGGCAGACCGAGCACGTCTTCATCGTCCTCCACAAACCGATCTTCGACTTCAGCCGCGCCGGGGGCGAGCTGCAGAACAGCCGGGAGAACAGCCTGGAGCTCTACCAGATCCTCGACGCGGAAAAGGTGGACGCCGTGCTCGCCGCGCATTTCCACGGGTACCTGCGCGAGATGTACAAGGACACCTTGCTCCTGGTCACGGGAGGGGCGGGGAGCAAGCTGCACGCTCCCGATGCCTTCTTCCACATGGTCCTCGTCGATGTGGGCCCCGACGGGATCCACGACCGCATCGTGCGGGCCGAGGCGGGAAACTCCATCTGGGACCGCGTGAGCTACCGGCTGGCCGTCAAAGTCCACCCGTTCCTCTTTGGGGCCCCTCACAGGGCCCTCGCCGTTCTCCTGGCGGCGGCGGCCCTGGTGGTGATTGGCCTCGGCGCGGTCGCTCCCCGCAGGAGCCGCCCGGCGGCGCCCGCGGGGGCGCCTTCGGTCGCCGGAGCGGGGTGGTAGGACGACGGCGCCTCGATCGCGGAGGGCGCCTGCCTTCATGATCCGACGGAACCCGAGGGCCGCGGCGCTCCTTCCCATGGCGCTCGTCATCGTCGTTCGGCTCCTCGGCCCGGAGGACCTCGACTCGAACGATCAGGCCAAGCAGGCGCTCTACGTCCTCGACATCTGCGAGAGCGGCCGGTGGATCCTCCCTCGCGAGCAGGGAAACCTTCCCGCGACGAAGCCGCCCCTCTACGCGTGGCTCGCCTCCCTCGCTTCCTTGGCCGGAGGCGGGCCGAGCGAGCTGGCCTGCCGTCTCGTCTCGGCGGCGGCCGCGCTGGGCATCGCCGCCCTGGTCTTCTCCCTCGCCGCCGGACGGTGGGACGAACGGACCGGCGTCGGGGCGGCCTGGGCGTTCGCGTCGTTCCACACGACGACCAAGCTCTCCACTCACATCCGCCCCGACATGGTGCTCACGCTCCTGACGACCCTGTCGCTGCTCGCCCTTTCCCGGCTGGAGCTGGGGAAGCCCAAGGCGATGCGCGCGCTCTTCTGGCTCGCCGCGAGCTTCTCGATCCTGGCGAAGGGGCCTCCCGGGCCGCTCGTCGTCGGGGCGGCGCTCCTCGGGCTGGCGTTCCTGCCCCGATGGCGAGCGACCATCCGAGGGCTCCTCCTCTCGCCGTGGATCTTCCTTCTCCTCCTGCCCGCGCTCTGGTTCGCGCTGGCCCTCGCCGAGGGTGGAGAGCAGTACTGGAAGGGAACGGTCCTCAGGGAAACGGTCGAGCGGGCGCTGGCGAGCGGGGCTCGAGAGGGAAAGGGGCAACACCCGGGGACGCTCCTCGTCCACTTCCTGGTTCGGGACGCGCCGTGGTCGTGGATCGCGCTGGCGGCCGCGACGGCGGCGCTGTTCAGGAGAGATGCGCAGGCTCCCCCATCGCAGGCCAGCTTGCCGGCCTTCTGGCTCCTCGGCGGGCTTCTGGTCTTCAGCCTCTTTCGCGGGCAGCGCGAGGACTATCTCTTGCCGCTCCTACCCGCGGCTTCCGTCCTGGCCGCAGCGCCTTGGTTCTCCCGGTGGGGGCGACCGCCCGACGCGGCGGGGCGCCGTCCCCGGGCGGCGATCTTCTTCTCGGTTGCCGCTCTCGTTCTCGCCGGAGCGGTCGGCTACACGCTCTACCTCTCACCCGAAGCCCGCTCCGGAAGAGGAGATGACCTCGATCGGTTCGCGGAACGCGTCAACGGAGAACGACGCCCGGAAGACTCCGTGAGTTTCTATGGGCCCCTCGGCAACGGCGTGCGCTTCCTCACGCGCCTCAACAAGCCCTCCTCGACCCTCGAGGAGGTCGGCCGGCTGCCCCGACCGGCCACAGGCGGCCGCAATCTCCTCATCTGCGACGCCGACGGCGAAGCGGAGCTGGCGATGAAGGCGCCGGAGAGGTTCGTGCCGCTCTTGCGCCACCCGCACGGGCGGGGCAACCCGGAGCTCGTCCTGCTTGCGGAAGACCGACGGGGGGCCGGCGAGCGGAGAAGCCGGTGAGCGGCGCCCGTGGATGTCCGGCATTGACCGATGCCATTTGGCATCATAGGATGGCAATATGAGTCTTCAGATCTCCATCGACGGCTTCGGCCGCATCGTGCTCCCAAAGAAGCTTCGCGAGAATTTGGGTCTCGAGCCCGGAGCCCTCCTCGAGGTCGAAGAGATGGGAGGCGAGATCCGACTGAAGCCGATCCACGGCGAGCCTGGCCTGCGAAGGAAAGGAGACGTCCTCGTCTATACCGGAAAGCCCACGGGAAAAATCGAAGACGCGGTGCGTGCCCATCGAGAAGGAAGAATCAAGAAGCTTCGATCGCGGGCTTCGCGATGAAGACACTGTTCGACACTTCGGTCATCGTCGCCGCACTCGTGGAGCCTCACCAGGCGCACGGACGCTCCGTGGGGTGGCTCAAGAGAGCGCGGGCCGGCGAATTCGAGTGGGCCATTGCGGCCCACTCCCTTGCGGAGGCCTATGCCGTCCTTACGACCCTCCCTCTAAAACCTCGGATCTCCCCATCGACCGCACTACGCCTTCTGAGCGAGAACGTTCTCGATTCCGCCGAAATCGTCTCCCTTACCTCGGGCGAGCACCAAGCTGCGGTCAGGAGATTCTCGGAGGTTGGCCTCACGGGAGGAGCCATCTATGATGCGTTGATCGCGGCGGCGGCCGAGAAGTCGGGTGCGGACAAGATCCTCACGCTCGACCCCGAGGACTTCAAGCGGGTGAGGGCGGGCGAGGAGCCCGCAATCGCGGTTCCCTGAAACCGCTCACTCGAACGTCAGGAGCAGGTCCCCGCTCTCGACCGACTCCCCCTTGGCGACGGACAGCTCCTTGACCGTCCCGCTGAGCGGCGCGGCGACGTTCACCTGCATCTTCATCGCTTCGAGGACGAGGAGCGGGTCGCCGCGCTCGACGGCATCGCCTTTCTCGACGCGGACCTCGGCGACGACGCCCGGCATGCTCGCGCCGACCTGGTGGAGGTCCGAGGGATCGGCCTTCGGCCTGGCAGGGGCGCGGCGCACCGCGCCGCGGTCCTCGATGGCGATCTCGCGGTTGACGCCGTTCACCTCGAAGACGATCCTTCGGATCGCGTCGGGTCCGGTCGCTCCGGGGGAGACCAGCTTGAGGAGGATCGTCTTTCCCGGCTCGATCTCGATCGCGATCTCCTCCCCCGCCGCCATGCCGAAGAGGAAGTTCCTCGTCGGGACGAGCGAGGCGAGGTCGAAGCGGCGGCGCTCGCGGTCGAACGCGACGAACACCTCCGGGTACATGAGGTACGAGAGGACATCGCGGCGGTCGGGCTCGCGGCCGATCTTCGCCGCCAGCTCCTTCGCCACCTTGGCGAGGTTCACCGGCCGCGGCCGCGGCTGCGCGGCGCGCTTTCGGTTCCCGAGGACCAAGTCGCGCAACTCGCGCGGGAACCCGAAGGGCGGGCGGCCGATCCGCCCTTCGAAAAACCCGACGACCGACTCCGGGAAGGCCAGTTCCTTCCCGCGCTCGAAGATTTTCTCCGCGGTCAGGTCGTTCGAGACCATGAACAGCGCCAGGTCCCCCACGATCTTCGAGGAGGGCGTCACCTTCACGATGTCGCCGAGGAGCCGGTTGGCTTCGACGTAGCGGGCCTTCACCTCTGCCCAGCGTGCGATGAGGCCGAGGCTAGCCGCCTGCTGCTTGAGGTTCGAGTACTGCCCGCCGGGCATCTCGTGCTCGTAGACCTCCGCGGTGCCGGCCCGCAGCTCGCTCTCGAATTTGTAGTACCAGCGGCGTACCTCTTCGAAGTAGTCCGAAACACCGTTGAGGGCGGCCAGATCGAGCCCCGGATCGCGCGGCTGGCCGCGCAGGCAGGCGACGACCGAGTTGAGGTTCACTTGCGACGTCGATCCGCTCATCGAGCCGATGGCGAGGTCCACGGCGTCGACGCCCGCGTCGGCCGCCCGAAAGATCGAAGAGGCCTGGATTCCGCTCGTGTCGTGTGTGTGGAAATGGATGGGGACGCCGATTTCGTCCTTCAGCGCCTTGAAGAGCCGGCTGGCCCCGTAGGGCTTGAGCAGGCCCGCCATGTCCTTGATCCCGAGGATCTGGGCGCCCCGCCGCTCCAGCTCCTTCGCGAGCTTGACGTAGTAGCCGAGCGTGTAGCGGCTCCTGCGGGAATCGTCGATATCGCCCGTGTAGCAGATGGCGGCCTCGGCGATCGCGCCCGAGCCGCGCACGGCCTCGATGGCCGGCGCGAGGCCCGCGACCCAGTTGAGCGAGTCGAAGATGCGGAAGATGTCGATTCCCGTCGCGGCGGCTTCCTTCACAAACTCCCGAACGACGCTCGGGGGGTAATTCGAGTAGCCCACGGCGTTGGCTCCGCGCAGGAGCATCTGGAAGCAGATGTTCGGGATCGCCTCGCGCAAGCGGGCCAGCCTCTCCCACGGATCCTCGTGGAGGAACCGCATCGACGTATCGAACGTCGCCCCGCCCCACATCTCGAGCGAGAACAGCTCCGGGAGGAGCCGCGCGTAGGCCGGGGCGATGTTCGCGAGGTCCAGCGTCCGCAGGCGCGTCGCCAGGAGCGATTGATGGGCGTCGCGGAACGTCGTGTCGGTGATGAGGAGCCGCTTGGCATCGAGCATCCAGCGCGTGAATCCCTCGGGACCGCGTTTCTTCAAGATGTCGCGGCTCCCCGGAGGGATCGCCGAGCCGGAGTCGAAGTGCGGCACCGGGGCCCGAACCGGACCGTCAGGCGGGCGGAGACCGGGGGCGAGCATCGGGTTGCCGTTCACGACGATCTCCCCGAGGAAATGGATGAGCTTCGTCGCGCGGTCGCGCCGTTCGGGGAACTTGAGTTTCCCCATGTTCCGCTCGATGAAGCCGGTGTCGCACTGGCCGGCGATGAACTCCGGGTGGCTGAGGAGTGCGTGGAGGAAGGGGAGGTTCGTCGAGATCCCGCGCACGCGGAATTCGGCGAGCGTTCGGAGCATCTTCCGCGCCGCCGCGGGGAAGGTCCGTCCCCAGGCGGTCACCTTCACGAGGAGCGAATCGTAGAACGGCGTGATGATCGCCCCGACGAAAGCGCTGCCGGCGTCGAGCCGGATGCCGAAGCCTGAGGCGGAACGATAGGCCGTGATCTTTCCGTGGTCAGGGATGAAGTTGTGCACCGGGTTCTCGGTCGTGATGCGGCACTGGATCGCGAAGCCGCGCGGGGCGATCTCCTCCTGAGGCGGGACCCCCACTTCCGGGTCGCTCAGCGTCCGTCCCTCGGCGATGCGGATCTGAGCCTGGACGATGTCGACGCCCGTCACGACCTCGGTGACCGTGTGCTCGACCTGGATGCGGGGGTTGATCTCGATGAAGAAGATCTTCCCATCCCGGTCCATGAGGAACTCGACGGTGCCGGCACTGCGATAGCCGAGGCGGCTGGCGAGCTTCACCGCCATGGCGCACATCTCGAGACGGCGGGCCTCGTCGAGATCGACCGTGGGGCCGAACTCCACGACCTTCTGGTGGCGGCGCTGGATCGAGCAATCGCGCTCGAAGAGGTGAACGACCCCGCCCTGTCCGTCGCCGAGGATCTGCACTTCGAGGTGCTTGGGGGCCTCGAGGAGCTTCTCGAGGAAAATCGAGTCGTCCCCGAATGCGAGCTGGGCCTCGCGGCGCGCCGCCGCGATCGCCTCTTCCAGCTCCCGGCCGTTCCGCACGGGCCGGATTCCGCGGCCGCCGCCGCCTTTTGCAGCCTTCACCATGATCGGATAGCCCGCCGACGCGGCGAACTTCTTCGCCTCGGCGAGCGTCTGGATCGGCTCCGGCGTCCCAGGGATCACAGGGAGGCCGAGGGCGACGGCCTCCTCGCGGGCGGAGACCTTGTCGCCCGCGCGGCGCAGGATGTCCGGAGTCGGGCCGATGAAGAGCACCCCGGCCCGCTCGCAGGCCTCCGCCAGGTCCGGGTTCTCGGAGAGGAAGCCGTAGCCGGGGTGGATCGCGTCGACGCCCTTCGCGCTTGCGAGGGCGACGATCTCTTCGACGCCGAGGTACGCGGCGACGGGTCCCTTTCCCTCGCCGATCAAGTAGGCTTCATCGGCCTTCAGGCGGTGCAGCGACAGGCGGTCCTCATTCGAGTAGACCGCCACGGTTCCGATGCCGAGCTCGTTCGCCGCGCGGAACACCCGGATGGCGATCTCGCCGCGGTTGGCGACCAGGACCTTCTTGATCGGGCGAATGCCGGCGGGAGGGGGGGAGGGGCTGGAGTCCATGGGAGAAGGCGGGGAGGGTATCATCCCGGGCCGGATGGATCAACCGCCGGAGTTGAGTGGTGCGTGCGGTCTCGGCTTGACACTCTTTGGATTTACGGGACACTCTTTTTCAGTTTGGGATCGCACCGCGCCCCGCGGGGGTTGTTCCTGGAAAGGTGAGGTTTTCTTGAAGAGTCGCGCCTCCTTGCCGGTCGCCTTCTTCCTCTTATCCCTTATGGCCGCGCCGCTCCGAGCGGAGCGCAAGGACGACGTGGGGCCGCCCCCTCCGGACTGCGACGAGGGACTCCAGGCGCGTCTCCAGATCACCTCGACGGGCCTTCCGTTGAAGGGAGGCTCGATCCGGCTCTCCGCCGCGATGTCGAAGCTCGCTTTCGTCAATTCCGCCTGCCTCACGGTGAGCGTCTTCGGAATCCCGTCGAGCGTGCCGGTAGTCTGGAGCGTCGCGCCGCCGGCAGGAGCTCAGCCAACACTGAGCGGCGCTAACACGCTCGCTGCCACCCTCACGCTCCCGGTCTCGGGCGATTACCGCGTGCGATTCACGGTCTGCCCCGGCGGCTGCGATGTCCCGACCGGATTCCTTGGGATCAAGCACCTCGACGAGTCCTTCGCGGAGACCACGATCAAGGCGGTGGATTCGATCACTCTGCCTCCCGAGAGGCTACCCGCCGTACCCAAGTTCGCGAATGCCGCCTCCGATCCCACAGCCTTCCCCTGGTCCAACCGAGAGATCTGGTGCTTGTACGGTGGAGGAACCGTCGACCCGCAGTGGGTCTCGGTGAACGACTGGGGTGGCGCGGACGACTACGTCATGGCCGAAGGGACGGTGCATCGGGCGAACATCGCCCATGCGGACACCTTCAACAACCACGATTCGATGGACTTCAACTTCGCCTTCCGGCCCGATCCACACCACTTCCGGGTCCTTTCCACCGAACCGGAGTTCTCAAGCGACCGCTACTTGATGGGAGTGGAATGGGAGCGGGCCCACTATCCAGAGCACGTCTGGCCGACGGTGGGCGATCGGGTGAGCGTCTTCGGTTACTGGATCTTCGATTGCGGCCACGCCCCTTACTACACGGAGATCCACCCGGCGGTGGGGATCGCCGTCCACCGCCCGCGGGCCGTCCGCATCCCCGACTCGGCGACGGTGCTCTACAACTGCCCTCCTCGCGCCCCGTTCCGCGCGACGGTGGGCACGAACGTCCTGGTGCCGGGGATCGTCACCGAGATCTGGTTCAACTCCCGATCCGGCGAGATCACCTCCAACTGCAGCTGGACCGGCCTTCACCAGAAGGGTGTCCTTGTGCCCGATCCTCAGCACCCCGGAAGTTTCGTGGCCGTTGCAGGAGAGTGCATCCGTGGTCCGGCGCCGCTCCGGCGCGTGTTCGAGTTCAACATCTTCTTGCCCCGCAGCTCGCAGCTCATCTACCGGGAGGCCGGGCAGGCGAGACCGGACGTACCGCTCTATCTGGAGGTTTCCCAGGTGGCGAGTCTCCCGGGCCCCGGACAACCGGGACCCGACCCGGTCGTGCAGTTGATCCCCCGCGGGGGCGATGCGCAAAACGACTACGAGTACCTTCGAGTCAGCATCGACCTGCGAAACTTCAGCGGGGAATCCTACTCGCGTCGCATCACGGCGGCTTGGGCGTTCCCCAGTACGGACAACTGGGGAGTCAAGAGCTGGAGGGTCTCCATGCCGTCGATGGACATCCACGATGACTCGGACACCAACTACGTCGTGGCCGACAACGACGGAGACTGGCGCCTTTTCATGAACCTCCAGACGGGCTACCAGGAGTGGAGCCGCCTCTTCGATTGCGACGGCTGCGCGCACGGCGTCGAGACCTTCAATCCGCCGTGGTCGACGGGCGCTTCGGACAGCTTCTTCTTCCGCTCGCTGGGGAGCACGGATCCGAGCCATCGCCTGGGCCCCGACCTTCTCCTCTACGCCGGCCAGCCGATCTGGGTGCACGCATCGGGCTTCGAGCAGGACTGCATCTTCCACGATGACACCGGCAGGGTGACCACCACCCTCTTCGCGCTCGCACAGGACGCGAATCTCCGTAGCTACGGCGAAGATGGGCAGTACACCCTCCGCCTCCGGATCCGCGAAGGGCCGGCCGTCCCCGCGGCGACCCTCTCGAGCGACGCGCGGACCTGCATCGCCGACCCCTACAAGATCACCGCCGGCGGCGGCATTCGTTTTCCCTTCGAGAGGTTCGAGGGGCTGACGATGACGCTCGAAGGCGCCAACCCCGGCACCGCCCCCGGCCTCGGTGCGCGGCCGCCCTTCAAGGTGGACGGGACGCAGGATGGCGCGCTCTTCGGGCAGTCGGTGGCGGGAGCCGGCGATGTCAACAGCGATGGCTACGCCGACGTTCTCATCGGGGCGCCCATTGAGTCGAGGGACGACAGAGGCGAGGGGCTGGCGCGCCTCTACCTGGGCCATCGCGATGGGGTCTCCTCCGAGCCCCTGTGGATCGGGGAGTCGAACCAGACGGGCTCCAGCTACGGCTTCTCGGTTGCCGGCGCGGGAGATGTCAACGGCGATGGCTATGCGGACATCCTCGTCGGGGCGCCGGGGTACGACAACGGCGGCACGATCGTCAAGCTGCCGTTCGGTCGCGCCTTCCTCCACCTTGGCTCGCCGGCGGGCCCGGCCGGCCAGCCGGACTGGCAGAGCGCGGGCGGCTCGGGATTCGGATACTCCGTCGCATCGGCGGGAGACGTCGACGGGGACGGGTTGGACGACGTGATCGTGGGAGCACCGGGCGCCACCGTGAACGACAGGACGGGCCAGGGTGCTGCATTCCTCTTCCTCGGATCGAAGCAGGGGCTCTCCCCCCAGCCCTCATGGGCCTTCGCCGGAGAACTCGCGGGAGCGCGGCTGGGCTTTTCGGTGGCCGGCGCGGGCGATGTGAACGGCGATGGACGATCCGATGTGATCGTCGGCGCTCCCGAGCACTCCAGCCGCCGGCTGAAGGGGGGGAAGGTTTACCTGTTCCTCGGCCAGGCCGGCCGGACGCCTCTCGGTTCGGCCCCCGCCTGGTCCTACGAATCGGACGAGCTGGTCGCCCTCCTGGGAGCCTCCGTGGCCGGTGCGGGAGACGTCAACGGCGATGGAGTCGCCGACCTGATCGTGGGCATGCCGGGCTACTTCTTCGATGACGTCCAGACCGAGCTGGGGTTGGCTCAGGTCTTCCTCGGGAGGAGGGGCGGTGTGCCTCTGGCGACGGCCGCTTGGACGCGCGTGGGGCAGGCGGCGGGATCCAAGCTCGGAACCGTGGTGGGCTCGGCCGGCGACCTCAACGGCGACGGGTACGCGGACATCTTTGTCTCCGCGCCGGGAGTCAACCTGGGCGAAAGCGGTGAGGGAGCGGTCTTCGCGTTCCTGGGCGCGGCGAATGGTCCATCCACCGAGCCTGCCTGGAGAGTGGAGGGCGATCAACAGAATGCCTTCCTCGGGACGGGGGCGGCGGGAGCGGGGGACATCCAGCGCGACGGGTTCGCCGATGTCCTGATGGGCGCCCCGGGTCACGATCCGCCTTACGACGTCATCTCCGCCGGCCGCGATCCCAAGTTCGGGAGGGTCTACGCCCTCTATGGATGGGGGCCCAAGGAGGTCCGGGTCCGCGATGTCGCCTATCTAGAGCCCGACGAGCCCGAGTTCCATTCCCTCGTCTACCTCCCGCTGGAGGAGCTGGTCGACCTGTTCGAGACGCGAGGGGACGAGCCCAAAGTGAAGGCCCTCCATCAGTCCTTCCTCGCCGAGTTCGATGCCGCGCTTCAGGGTCCCAACCGCGTCGACGCCATCGACGAGATTGCGACGCTCCACGCGGCGTTCCCCTCGGCACTTTGGGACCGGTACTTCGAGAAGTATCAGCTCTTCATGCGGGGCGACGCGAACAGGGACCGACGGGCGGACATCTCCGACGGGATCCATATCCTCACCGCGCTCTTCGGGGGCGGCTCCGTTTCCTGCCTGGACGCGGGCGACGTCAACGACGATGGCATGCTCGACATCTCCGATCCCATCGCCCTCCTGGGGTTCCTGTTCACCGGAGCGACCCGCCGGCCGGCCTATCCCTTCGAGGAGCCTGGCCTCGACCCGACGATCGACGGCCTCGGCTGCGTGAAGTACTGAGGTCGAGTTTGGCCAGATTTCGAAGAGCTTGGAAGCGTCGGGATCGTCGAGATCGAGGCGCGACGACGACCGCGCACACACTTGCCTCCGGAATCCCCCGTTAGAATCCTTCACCGAGGGGGGTTCCGGACGGAGAGTGCGCAACTCTACCCACGCAATCCGGGTGGGAAGGAGATCGTGATTCTCATGCAAGACGAGGTCGCGCGGTGTCTGGCGCTTCTGGCTCGGGAGATCGAGGCGCACCGGGGCGATCCGCGGGCCCGCCGCGTGACGCCTGCCATCTCGTCGCGCGAGATGCGCCGACAGATCGAGAACCGCTACGGCGATCTCTCGCGTGGGCGGCCTCTGCGCGAGCTGACCGCCGAGATGATCCGCCTTTTGCGCGAGTGGAACGTCCAGATCACCCACCCGCGCTACTTCGGGCTCTTCAATCCGTCGGTGAAGCCCGCATCGGTCGTCGCGGACGCCCTCGTCTCGCTTTTCAACCCGAATCTCGCCGCGCGCGCGGCCGCCGAGGGGGCCTGCGTCCTCGAGCGGTTCACGCTGGAGCGGTTCCTGGGGCTCCTCGGCTTTCCGGTCGAGACGAGCGAGGCCTCGTTCACCTCCGGCGGCGCCGAGGCGAACCACCAGGCCGTGCTGACGGCGATGGCCCACCGCTTCCCTCGCGCGATCGAAGAAGGCGTGGGGGCGCTCGATCGCCGGCCGGTTCTTTACGTCTCGGCGGACGCTCACGGCTCGATGGCGAAGGCCGCGCAGGCGAGCGGCCTGGGGAGCCGCGCGGTTCGCCGCGTGCCCCTCGACGGGCGACGGCGCATGGATCCGGAGGCTCTCGGACGGCTCGTCTCCGCGGACCGCGCCGCCGGCCTCGAGCCGTTCCTCGTCGCGGCGACGGCGGGAACGACGGCGGCCGGCGCGGTCGACCCGCTGGAGGCGGTCGCGATCGTCGCGGCCCGCGAAGGCCTCTGGCTGCACGTCGACGCGGCGTACGGAGGCATCGCGCTCCTCTCCCGGCGCCTCAAACCGCTCCTTTCGGGAATCGAGCAGGCCGATTCCGTGACCTGGGACGCGCACAAGACGCTGAGCCTCGCTCTGGGCGCCGGTATGTTCTTCTCGCGGCACCGGGAGGCGGTGGCGCGCGCGTTCGGAATCGAGGCGGGCTACATGCCGCGATCGGCGGAGGGCGAGGAGGACCCGTACGCGACGACCTTGCAATGGTCGCGGCGGTTCCTCGGCCTCCGCGTCTTCATGACGCTCGCCGCGGAGGGGACCTCTGGCCTCGCCGAGGACGCAGACCGCGTGGCGGCGCTGGGTCACGAGCTGCGTGCGCGGCTCACTCAGGCCGGATTCACGCTCCTCAACGACTCCGAGCTGCCCGTGGTCTGCTTCACGCACCCGCGGATCGATGCCGGCGAGGTTCGCGGGCTCGACATCCTCGACCGCGTGCTGAGGAGCGGGCGGGCCTGGATCTCGCACGTGAGCCTCTCGGGCCGCTTCGCCCTGCGCGCCTGCGTGACGAGCTACCTCGCGAACGAGGCGGACCTCGATTGTCTGGTCGAGGAAGTCCGCGCGGCCTTGAACGGAGTCGGCCGTGAGTGACCACGACGGCAAGCACGGAGGCGACCTCGTTGCGGAGTTCCTCGCGGCGCGGGGCGTCCGGCACCTCTTCACGCTCTGCGGGGGTCACATCTCTCCGATCCTGACCGGCGCGAAACGGCTCGGGATTCGGGTCGTGGACGCGCGCGGCGAGGCGACGGCGGTCTTCGCCGCGGACGCGGTCTCGCGGCTCTCGGGGAGGCCCGGCGTGGCCGCCGTGACGGCGGGACCCGGCGTCACGAACTCGGTCACGGCGCTGAAGAACGCGCAGATGGCTCCCTCGTCGCTCGTACTCCTGGGCGGAGCGACCGCGACTCTCCTTCGGGGCCGAGGAGCGCTCCAGGACATCGACCAAGTGGCGCTCGTTCGCTCGCTCGTCAAGTGGCGGGGCCGCGCGCGGCGTCTGGCCGACATCGTCCCGCTCCTCGATCGCGCCTTCACGGAGGCTTCGGCCGGCGTCCCCGGGCCCGTGTTTCTCGAGCTGCCGGTGGACCTCCTCTATCCGGAAGCTCTCGTACGGCAGCTCTACGGTCTCTCGAGCGAGAAGAAGCCCCGAGGGCTCGCCGGTTGGGTCGAAAGGGCGCTCATCGAGCGCCACGTGCGGCGGCTTTTCGCGGAGGAGAGGGCCCGAGCCGGGATCGCGGCGCATCGCACCAAAGCTCCCGAAGTTCGGGCCGACCGCAACGCCGTCGGGCGCGCGGCCGCGCTCTTGAAGCGCGCGCAGAGGCCCGTTCTCCTCGTCGGAGGCCAGGCGACGCTGCGCACCGAAGCTCTTGGAGCGCTCGCCGCCGCGATCGGGAGACTGGGAATCCCGACATACCTCTCCGGCATGGCGCGGGGGCTCCTCGGGCGCGAGCAATCCCTTCAAATGCGCCACCGACGCAAGGAGGCGCTCCGCGAGGCCGACTTCGTCCTCCTCGCGGGCGTCCCGTGCGATTTCCGCCTCGAGTACGGCCGGCACATCGGCCGAGAAGCGAGCGTCGTGGCCGTCAACGTGCGCCCCGAGGAGGTGCGCAAGAACCGAAAGCCGCGCGTCGGCGTTGCAGGGGACCCGGCGCGCTTCCTCATCGCCTTGGCGGAGGAACGCCGCGGGCCCGACCGCGGGCCGTGGCTCGAGACGCTGCGTAAGCGCGACGGGGATCGCGACCGCCAGATCGAGGAGATGGCCGGTCAGCCCGCTCCTCCGGTCCATCCTCTCCGCCTCTGCCGGGCGATCGAGAGCGCGGCGGCGGAGGACGCCACCTTCGTTGCGGACGGCGGCGACTTCGTGGCCACCGCCTCCTACGTCGTCCGCCCGCGCCGGCCGCTCTCGTGGCTCGACCCCGGCGTTTTCGGGACGCTCGGCGGGGGAGCCGGCTTTGCGATCGGCGCAAAGGCGTGCCGCCCCGACTCCGAGGTGTGGATCCTCTACGGCGATGGCTCGGCGGGCTACAGCCTGCAGGAGTTCGATACCTTCGTGCGCCACGGGCTCCCCGTGATCGCGGTCGTCGCGAACGATGCCTCGTGGATGCAGATCGCGCGGGACCAGGTCGCCATGCTGGGCGACGCGGTCGGCACCGACCTGCGCCGGACGGACTACCACGTCGTCGCCGAGGGCTGGGGCGGCCGCGGTCTCCTCCTCGATGACGAGCGCCGGATCGACGCCGTGCTGGCCGAGGCGAAGTCGATCGCCCGGGTCGGCTCGCCGGTCCTCATCAACGCTCACCTCGGCGCGACCGAGTTCCGCAAGGGATCGATCTCGCTGTAACTCGTTCAAAAGCGGAGGTGACGGTCGTTCGCTGAGTTCCTGATCGGACCCGACTCCGTCTCCGGTGCCCTCTACCCGCGGATGGGGATGGAGTCGGGTCGAAGACCCCCTAACAAAATGAACCCAGACCGCGCAGGCCCCCCTTGACCGCGGGCGAATCAGGTCGGCAAGGATCAACGCGAGGTGGACCTGCCCTCCGGGTTGCGGCGGCGAGGGCGGGCTCCCGGCTGCTCCGGCGGTCCGCGGCTCCGCATTGCTCGCCGCTCCCTCCGGTCCTCGCGCTGTCGCGCTCCCCTCCGGTCGGCCGCTCCGCGGCCGCCTCCGGGCACGTCTCGGAGCCGACCCACCTTCGGTGGGTGCCCGGCTCCTCCGGCCGTTTGCTCCTGCGCACTGCTCGGAGCAAACCCTCGGCGCTCGCAACGCGGTTGGTGGCTCATTTTGTTAGAAGGTCGAAGGAATCGTGAGTCGACCCAACGCGACCCTCAAGCGCAGGCTTGATCGCAGCCGAGTTCGAGCGGTTCCGGGTTCGGATCCTCCCCGCAATTCGCCGGACCGGGAGTGCTGGGCTGCTCGCCGCCGAGGAACTGAAAGTTCAAGTTCGCGATCGCATCGGAGATGTCCGCCTCCCCGCTATCGTCAAAATCGGCCGCATCGAGGCATGCGGGCTTCACTCCACCTGTGAAGAGGTAGTTGAGGAGGCTCACGGCATCGGTCAGTTCGATCGCAGCGTTCCCATCCGCGTCGCCGCGGCGGAAGAGCGGCCCAGCTTTCTTGAGAAACGAGGGCCCGGAGACTTCGCCCAGGACGGCCTGCGCCGTCGCTCCTCCGAGCGAGGAGAGCCCGATGCCGAGGAGAACGCCGTCCTTCAGATCCACCTGCGTGGTTCCAGTGCCGATGTCGCGCGTCGCGACGGTATCGAACGTCGCGCCGTCGAAGGCGCGCTCGAGGACGATCTGACCAGCCTTTCGGCTTAAGCGCAGCGTGACCGGGAACGACGGCACCGTGCGCTTGTCCGCGGGGATATTGATCGATGACTGCGCCCGCGCTGCGTTCGTGCTTCGGCGCGCGCTGGCTCGGATCTGGCCGCCGGCGGCCCCAGGGGCGGTATCCGGGTCAAACGTGAAGGCGACGTTTGCTGCATGCGGGTCCAGCGTGTCCCGCACGAGCAACCCGACCTGTACCGATCCCCCGGCGACGTCGTTCTTGGCGCAGTCGATGCGCATGGTCATGGAGAACTCTCCCGAGGCCGGCAGGTGGATGAATCGCATCTCGTCGGCGTTGCCCTGAATGCCGCGTCCGGCCGCGCGCGCAAGGAGCGTATGGTCGGCCAGAGCCTCGGCCGACCCGCCGGGGCTTCCGACGGCGACGTTGCGCCAATCGCCCAGGTCGGGGCTGCCGGCCTCGAACGTCGCCGTTCGCGGGCCCTTGACCACCCCTTGCGCGGGATCAATGGTGAAGGTCGAGTCGCCAAAGCGGATGTCTCCGTCGCACGGGCCGGTGTCGACCTGATACGTGAGCCTTTTCAGCTCGACTGCGCGAAGATCCCACTCGATTCCGCCATCGACCACCAGCCCGTCGTCCGAGATCTGGCTTACGGTCGCGCCGGTAGGGAACACTTCGCGGATCTTGATGTCCACGGTCCCACCGTCGGGGACGATCTCGAGCGCCACGCGCACAGGCTCGTTGACCCGGTGGCTGGCCTTCTCGAAGCTGCGCGTCACCTTGGCCGGGGGAATGCAGGAGAAGCCGGCCAGGTAGAGATCACGCGCCTCATCGACCGTCAAGGCGCGCCCGAGCCAGACCGCCACCTCATCGACGGATCCGTTGAGCGTGCGCCGGCTCGGCCCGCCGTCGCCTCCGTTTCGGCTCGCGATGTGAGCATCCGTCCCCGAGACACCCCAGCCGGTCGTGCTGTCCGCGAGCTGCGCGGTGTAGTCCACGCCATCGATGACGATCTGGAGGTTCTTTGTGCTTGGCCCGCTGCGCGAGGCGACGACGTGGTGCCACACTCCATCCTTGACGTTCTTGACGTTCGGCGGGACCTGGAGGGAGTCCTCGATGGTCTCACCGGTCGGGTCGATGCCCAAAACGAGGTTCGCGCTGCCGCCGAGCGCGAGCTGAAAGTGGTCCGAGATATCCGGACGGTTGTTCGTGAAGATGCGGTCGCCGCCCTCGCTCCCGAACGCCTGGAACCAGCACGCCACCGTCATGACGTCGGCGGCGAAGAACTCTCCGGGGCCGAGGTTGATCGAGCCCGCGTCGTTCGCAAGAAAGGCAAGGTTGGCGACCGGGTCGAGCCCGCAGACCACCGGTCCGGGCTGTCCGATACCGCCGACAGGTGGATCAACCGTCTCCGGCGGGAAGCGCCCTTCGTAGTAGCCGGTGATCGGCTCCCCACTGAAGCCCGTGTCCTCCACGGACGCTTCATAGAGAATGCCCGCCGCGCCTTCCGCATCCGTCCAGAGGAGCGGGCTTCCCGCGTCGTCGAGGAGCGGAACGGGCATCTCCGTCTCATCGAGCCGGTAGTAGTGGTCCGGCTGGAGAGCTCGGACCGATTTGCCGTAGTCGTCCGTTTGCGCGTGAATTCGGACCGGCGGAATCGCCAACGAAAGAACGGCCGCCGCCAGGAGACGCAGAGACGAGCTCACGAGACCCCCTTTATCTTTTGCGATTCGGCCCCGGTTCGACGGGAGGGGATTCTACTCAAACAGGTCGTGGATCTGTAGAGGCCGCCCGGGCGGCTCTTCCAGGAGGCCTAAAGCGAGTGCGAATACGAAAAGCGCATGCGCCGGCACACGGAGATCGTCAAGGAGTTGACAAAGGGCGCGCGCGCGTCGAATCTGCTGCCGACCGTGTCAACCACATTGAGACAACCGCCCCCCGCGCGCTCCCTCCTCGCGGCTTGGTGGCTGGCCGCGCTTTTCCTTCTTATCCTTCTTGCCGCTTCGGCTTGCGCCGGGGGGCGGTCGCGCCTCCAGCGGACCGTCGTTCTCGTCACCGACGCCGGTTGCGAGGTCGATGACCAGTGGGCGCTCGCGCATCTCCTTCTCCTCAACGAGGCGGGGCGGATCGACCTGGCGGGCGTCGTCACGACGCACGCGCCGAGCCTGGCGCCTCCCGCCGCGCAGTCGTCAGCGGCCGCCGCCCGCGAGATCGTGGATCTCGTGGCCCCGCGAGAGCCGCCGCCCGTCATTGCGGGCTCGAGCGAGCCCCTCTCGGAGCCCGGGAAGCCTCGCGAAAGCCGCGGGGCCGACTTCATCGCCGCGCTCTCGCGGAACTTCACCTCGGAGCGGCGGCTCACGGTGCTCTCGATCGGCGCCGCGACCGAGATCGCTTCCGCGCTCCTCCTCGATCCCTCCGCAGCGGAGCGGATCGAGATCGTGGCGATGGGCTTCGAGGGCTGGCCGCAAGGTGGCGACCCGTGGAACGTCAAGAACGACCCGCTCGCCTTCCGGACGCTCCTCGCGGCCGATGTCCCGCTCGCCATCGGCGATGCGGAGGTCACGAAGCGGCACCTGACGGTCGATGAGGAGTCCGCGCGGCGCCTCATCGGAAGCGGCGGGACCGCGCGCGAGCGGCTCCGCGAGATCTTGCGCGGATGGCTCGATCGCGAGGGCGATCTGTGCCGTAAAGTGACCGGCCGGCGCGCCTGGCCGATCTGGGACCTCGTCGTCGTCGCTCACCTCCTCGGTTTGACGCAAGACGAATCCCGCCCGCGCCCGCGGCTGCGAGACGACCTCACGTTCGACATCGAAAACCCCCAGGGACTCGTCCGCTGGATCACCGTGATCGACGAGAGGAAGCTCTGGCGGGATCTTCATGCGGGACTGAGCCGCGCTTCGAATCGGCGCTGAAGTTTCCCTTTCCGGCGGCCCGCAGGTGGGGAAAAAACCCCTTGTCTCACTCTTCCCGGCGCGCGCAGTAATCATTCCGAGGGGGAAAGTGGGTCCCCCCGCGAATGTTCCGTTATGGTGTCCACATCAGGGAGGATCCACATGAAGTGTCGTCATGTTCTCAGCCTTTCGGTTGTCTGCGCGCTTCTCGTATGGGGAGCATCCACCGGCGCGCAGGAGACCGGCCAGGAAACCCAGGAAACCCAGGAAAC
>Ga0187893_10002440_pt1 | contig 40906 bp, 17 predicted proteins | sample MA1701074metaG_FD_139574 | JGI IMG/M metagenome (GOLD analysis project Ga0187893, IMG submission 139574) | White microbial mat communities from a basaltic lava cave in the Kipuka Kanohina Cave System on the Island of Hawaii, USA - MA170107-4 metaG ...
GACGTACATGCCCGACGGCGGCCGTACACTTACCGGCGGCGGTCACGTCAACGGGACCGGCAGCCGCACGACCACGTTCCAACTCTTAAGCGGCGTCGCCCTCTACGGCGGCTTCGCGGGGGGGGAGACTGCGTTCACCCAAAGGAATCCGACAGTCAACGTCGCCATCCTCAGCGGCGATCTGCTTGGCAATGACCTTCCGTACGACCCCATCACGATGCCCGACCCCCCAATCAGCTACGACGAAAACAACATTCACGTCGTGCGGATCAGCGGCCCAGGAACCTTCTTGCTGGATGGCGTCACCGTCCGTGGAGGAAGAGCAAACAGCATGCTTACGAACGGTGATGTTGCTGCCGGCGTCTACGTAGACAACTCAAGTGCGAGTACGGCGGTGACTCTCCGTTCGTGCCGATTCATCGAGAACGTCGCGGATGGGAATGGCGGCGGTGCACTGTGGTTCGCTGATGGTTCTGACGGCTCGCACATTGTAGACGGTTGCACATTCGAGCGAAACCGGGCCAACGTCGGTGCCGGCATGGCTTCCAGCTCCGCAACTACGGTGCGCAATTCCGCGTTTCGCCGCAACTTCGCCGGCTATGGGGCGTTTTCCCTTGTCGGGCCCAAGCCTGGTACGTTTTCCGCCACGGTTTTTGAAGAAAACTTTGCCGCTGGTACAGGCGGCGCCGTTTACCTACACAGCGGTCCCGTGTCGTTCTTGAATTGCCGACTGGAGAACAACCGGGCGGGAAGTCAGGGTGGCGCGATTTTTCTCTTTCCTGATTTCGACGCAATACTGTCGCTCATCAACACCTCCTTTCTTGGAAACGCTACCGAGGCGTCCGGTCCCGATAAGGGTGGGGGCGCGATCTTTGCATCCTCAAATATCGGCCATTGGACGGTAAACGCCGTTAACTGCGAGTTCGCCGGAAACAGCGGCGACCGCGGTGGCGCCATCCGCAACGACAATCTTGCCGCGAACGGCGGCGGCATGTCGCTGGTCAACTGCACGTTCGCGGAGAATAATGCGACGACGATCGGTGGGGCGATTTACAACGGTGGCGATACGTCACCAAGCAGCCCGGTGATCCAGAACAGCATCCTCTGGAACAACAGTGATTCCGGCGGAATGGACGAATCGGCCCAGATCCACTCCGACAACGGATCGCCGACTGTCAGTTACAGTATCGTCCAAGGCGGCTGGATGGGTGGTGGGGGGAACAACCTGGACGACGATCCGCTCTTCCGCGACGCCGACGGGGCGGACAACATCGCGGGTACGGAAGACGACGATCTTCGATTGCTGCCCGATTCTCCGGCCATCGACGCGGCTAATACGCCCGGCTTGCCCCTCGATACCGAAGACGCTGACGCCGACGGAAACACCACCGAGCGTTATCCCTTCGATCTCGCGGCCAACCCGCGCATCCTCGACGACCCGGCCACGGACGACGTCGGCGTACCCGGCTCCAACGTCGTGGACATGGGGGCCTATGAGTTCTTCACCGATTGCAACGGCAACGGCATACCCGATATCTGCGATCTTTCATGTGGTGCGGCGACGGGGCCTTGCGATATTCCCGGTTGCGGCGGTAGCAGCGATTGCGATTGGTCCGGCACCGGCGCCGGCGCCAACGGCATCCTCGACGAATGCGACATTGATGCCTGCGTCGGCAATCCCAATTGCGGCGACTGCAACAGTAATGGCAATCCTGACGAGTGCGACATTGACGCGGAGACCTCCAAAGACGTAGACTGGAACGACGTCCCCGATGAATGCGCGGGCTACGTCGGCGTGGCCGTCGATTGCGTGGACAACCGCTGGAGCTGCATCCACAACTGGGACATCCCCGGTGACGTCTATCCGGACAACTCCGGCACCGCGACGTTTGACGTTACCCTGGACAACCTGCCCGGTCCGATGCCGGACAACGTTTTTCTCAACGTTACGGTGACCATCGACACGCTTGTCGTAACCCGAGGGGCCGTGCTCAACGTCACGGCCATGGGCGCCATGGGCGACTTGAACGTCGTAGATTCCGGCGGGCTGCTTCTCGAAGGCGGTACGATCCTGGTGGGCGACGCCCGCGCAATCACCGTTTCACCTGGCCCGGTGCTCATTGGCGAGGGCGGGCTCTATCAGGCGGACCTGGTCTTGCCGGCACACGGCCTGGCTTCGTTCCCGGTGCACCGGGATGCCACCCCAAAAGGAATGCGGTCGGCAGATCCGTTCATCACGGCCTCGCTTTCGGCCAGGGATGTTACGCTCACCGCAGGGGCCTTGTCGGCGGGGGGCCCGGGGACGATGCTCTTGTCGCCAGGAATGCGTTTGATTACGTCGGGCAGACTTCATTTGAACGGCATCGGCTCGGGCGGGAAGGGCAATTGCCGGCCGCCGATTCTCAATTGTGGGATCGTAGCCGCTGCGGACAGGGCCATCTCGGGTGGGGGCCAGTCGCGGGTGACTATCGGCGAGGACTTTGTCCTCGATCATCTTGTCGAACTGACCACGACGTCCTCTGAACCGATCCAAGTCGGTGGTGATTTCGCAAATCGCACGATCTTCCCTTCGGGCTTCGACGGCGGCCAGGCGGTGATGAATCTCGAATTCGGCGTGGTGGCGGCACCGGCCACGCACAAAATGGAAGTCGCCGGACTCAATCTGGGATACACGGCGGCCGGGTTTACCAACAACTTCGCGGCCCACACGGTGGAGGTAGTCGCCAACCACGGTCTTATCTTCGTCAACGAGTTCGCCAACCTGATCGGCGAGGGTTCGTGCACCGAAGCTCTTTACGTCCACAATCTGATCGTCGGCGACGGGGCGACTGCCTACCTGAGCGATGCCGTCGTGTACTATGACAATCTTGTGCTCGGAGCGGGCGCCAGCATCGTGCCGGGGATCTGCGGAGCAACGAGGGCCCTTGTTGCGTGCGATGCGAGTCTCTGTGCCGACGGCAACGTGTGCACGAGCGACGTGTGCAACGTGGCCGGTTTTTGCGAACACGTTCCCCTGGGCGTCCTCTTCTACGGCGACACGTCCATGGACGGGCTCGTCGATATCACCGAGATTCTCTGCATCCTCGACGGCTATCGTGCGGTCTATACCTACGAGTGTCCGCTCGAGCGGGCGGACATGTACCCCTGTGGCGCAGAGGGAAGCCCCGACGGGATCGTGGAAATCGGCGACGTTCTGGCCGTGCTCGACGCCTACGCCGGAAATCCGCCTTGCCCGAACCCGTGCCCGTGACATCTTTCTCCCTCTCCCTGCGAGGGGGGGTCGGGTTGAGGGCGATCCCCCTCTCCCTTTCCAAGGGAGAGGGCCGGGGGTGAGGGTTCTCAATTGTCGGACGAGAAAAACCATCGTATCCCCATCGGCATGACGAAGCATGCCCGCCGACTTCGCCGCGAATTGACCTATCCGGAGCGGCTCCTTTGGAGCAAAATCCGCGGCGGACAATTCGGCAGCGTGAAATTCCGACGACAACACGTTCTTGGCTTCTACATCGCCGATTTCTACTGTCCGAAGTTCAAACTTGTCATCGAGCTTGACGGCCACAGCCACGATACCACCGCCGATTACGATTTGCTCCGTGAGCAAGAACTTGAAGAGCAGGGATTCACCGTGGTGCGGTTTCGAAACGACGACGTGATTCGCGACATCCGCGGCGTCCTGAACGCGATCGGAAACGCGAATTTGGCGTTGGAGGATCGAGCGAGAGCGAGCCCCCGTGGGAGTAATGCGCACCCTCACCCCAACCCTCTCCCTGCGAGGGAGAGGGAATAAACCCCGACCCTCTCCAGTCAGAACCGCGCCCGTAAGGAAGTGGTAACGTGAAAACCGCTCCCTCATCCCGGCGCGCCGGGACGGCTCCGTATAGGTGGGAAAGCTTTTCATGGACTTTCTGTGAACGCAAGCAGCAGTGGCGACACTGGACGCAGCCAAGGGGTTGGAATAGCCTTCCATCGAATTGTAAGACTGCGTAGCGCGGACCCCGAATGCTTGTATCCACGTTTCTTGAACAGTGCCGTCGAAACGGCCGGAAGACGGCCCTCGACGACGGCATACGATCGCTCACTTTTCGTCAGTCGGCGCTGCTGTCGCGCGTGTTCCGCGGCGTTGTTGAGCGCGAGACGCGATGCGAACACGTGGGGATCATGTTGCCCGCATCGGCCGCATTTCCGGCTCTCTTTTTTGGAACGCTGTGGGCCGGGCGCGTCGCCGTGCCGCTCAATTTGCTGCTGGCCCCGGAAGAGTTGAGGCCGATCGTCGAAGACGCGGGATTGGATCGGATCGTCACCGTGCGTCCGTTGGAGGCGCTCGCCTCCAAGCTCCCGGCCCGGCCGGTGTATCTGGAAGATCTGCCGCTCAAGCGGAAGCTCGTGTTTGCATCCCTCCGCCGCCGGCCGAACGTGCCCCGGCCGGCGCCTTCGGATACTGCCGTCATTCTCTATACGTCGGGCACAACGGCGCGGCCGAAGGGGGTCGAGCTTTCTCATCAAAACCTGTTTAGCAACGCGACCGATGCGATCACGGCGCTGCAGTTGGATGCCGACCACCGCTTCCTCAACATTCTGCCGCCGTTTCACGTATTTGGTTTGACCGCCGGCGTGCTCATGCCCGCTTTTCTGGGCCTCACGACCTTTGCGATTCCGCGGTTCAATCCGCTCGCGGTCATCAAGGCGATTGAGACCCACCGAATCACCGCCACCATGGCGATCCCGAGCATGTACGCGGCCATGCTGAAGTCGAAGTCGGCGACGCGGGAGCAGTTTCGTTCTTTGAAGCTCGCCATCAGCGGCGGCGAACCCCTGCCGGACTCGGTGCGGATTGCGTTTAAGGAGCGGTTCGGGGTCGAGTTGCACCAGGGTTACGGCCTCACCGAAACGTCGCCGGTCGTTTCCATCTGCACCCCCGCGGCACATAAGACCGCAACGGTAGGGCGATTGATTCCAAACGTAGAAGTACGCACAGTGGATTCCGAGGGCCGCCCATTGCCGCAGGGGCAGGAGGGCGAGATTCACGTGCGCGGGCCGGGAGTCATGAAGGGCTATTACCGAATGCCCGAAGAGACCCGCAAGGTTCTCCTGACCGGCGGCTGGTTCGTCACCGGCGACATCGGGCGGATCGACGAGGATGGATTCCTTTCAATCACCGGCCGGGTGAAAGACATGCTCATCATCGGCGGCGAAAACGTCTTCGCAAGGGAGATCGAGTCGGCCATCGAAGCGCACCCCTCGGTCCTGCAGGCGGCGGTCATCGGTATTCCCGACGAGCTTCGCGGGGAACAGGCGGTGGCGTTCGTGCTCCCGAAGGAGGGGATGCCGGTCGAGGAGGCGGAGCTTCGCACGTTTGTGAAACAGTCGCTGGCGGGCTTCAAAGTTCCCAAACGAATCGTGATCCGCGCGGAATTTCCCACCGGCCCCACGGGTAAGATCCTCAAACGTAAGCTTCGCGACATATTGTAGCGTTGACGCCACTTTGGGCTTATCCGTGGGAGCAGTGCACTTCATCACGGTGGCGCTCGTGGCCCACCAATCGTTCGAAGCGCGATCGAAATTCGTTGGGGCTCATTTTCGCCTCGTTCGCCAAGGCTTGCAGCTCCTTCGGGTTTTCCAAATCCTCCGCTTCGAGCCGGATCATGTACGACCGGGCGACGCTGTAGGAATAGCTGTTCAGATCCACTTGGCGAATCCGCGTACGGTGCGTCTTGGGATCGATCATCTCTTCAAAAGGAACCGGGACAAGTTCGCCGTCCTGAATTGTGACCATGACGCCGGGCGGGAGGTTTCGGATCGTATCCAGCAGGAGCCGCACGCCGCCGTGACCCAGATCGCGCGTGTAGCTCAAGTCCGATGTCGTCGGACGGGCACAGCGAAGTTCGTATCCCAGGGTGTGGCTTACGATGGTGGGTTTTTCGTCGCGTTTCGCGGCACGCCGAAGCAGTTCGTCCTTGAGCCACTGGGCGAGTGGGACCTCGGCCAATCTCGGATGTCCGGCCGCATCGACCGGAACTTCCCGCCCCAGCAGCCGTGAGAGTTCCTCCCGATCGCCCAGTTTGTACGCAACGCCTTCCGCCAGAACCGCAACGCCGTAAGAGCGACCCATGATCCGGCGCTTCAGCATCGACGTTTCCAGGATGTCGGCGATTTCGTTGATCGTCGTGCTCCGTGGAAACTCTTCGGGGATAATCGTGAGCGTGGCCCCTGCCGCTTTGCCGATCCCCAGCGCCAGGAAGCCGGCGTTGCGCCCCATCGTGACCACGATGTACCAGCGCCGGGTGGTCCTCGAGTCCTCCATCAAATTGGCCAGCATGTCCGCACCCAGGTGCCGCGCGGTGGTAAACCCGAATGTGGGAATATCGCCGGGCAGGGGCAGGTCGTTGTCGATCGTCTTGGGCACGTGAACGACTCGGATTTTCCCCCGGCTGTGTTCCGCCAGGAACCGAGCGCTTAGGGCCGTGTCGTCGCCGCCGATCGTGAGCAAATGGGTGACGCCCAGCGACGCCAGCCGTTCGCCGACGCGGCGCACACGGGCCTCATCAGGTTGAACGACTGTGGAACTTTTGAGCTTGGTCTGATCCAACAAGCTCGTGCGCGACGTTCCCAGGATCGACCCGCCGTCGAAATGAATTCGCCCAGTCTTGGCGATCGTCAATTCCATCACATGCTCGGAAAAATCAAAACGATCCGCACAAAGGTGGCTGAGGCCGTCAAGGAAACCGAGCACCGTCATCCCGTTGTTGATGGCCTCAATAGCCGAAGCGCCGATGACGCCGTTGATCCCCGGCGCCGGCCCGCCACCCACCAGAATTCCCATTTTCGGAGCGACCATCAGATTTCGCCTCTCCAAAACACTTCCACCCCGTTCACGCCTGCGGGGACTATTCGAGAACGATTCTAACGTTCAAGAGATTTACCCCTAATCGCTTCCGAATTCCCCTGGCTCGCCGAATTCAGTTTTCAGTTTAATGCTGCGGCATGGAATTGGGAGCTCACCTATTCCGCGAGACGGCTTGCCTTGCGGATTCCTCGACGGTATATGCTTGAAGCTGCGCCGTACAGCATGCGGCGGATGCCGAGAGATAGCCAAGTTGATCGGCGGAGGAGGGGCATTGCAAAAACGCGGTTATAGCCATCTCGACATCCATGGGTCACTCGTGGCCTTTGCGGTCGCTTTCGGCATTTTTTGCGCTTCGCCGCGCGCGCTTAGCGAAGTGATAACGCTTCAAGGGCCAAACGTCGTTGCCTCCGATTCCACATTCTTTGTTATCGCCAGATTGTCAAACAACGATGATCCGCTCGTCGCCTACTCACTCGACCTAATCGCGCAGCCGCAGTCCGGTGCCATTGGTTCCATGGTCGGGAATGCATCATCGTCCAATTTCCTTGCCCCGTTCAACGTGATTTCGCAAGGCGGCGGCCAATTGGACCCACTGCTCAGTTTCATCGTCGACACAATAGGCGATGGTGTTTTCTTCAACGCGGTAAACGAAGGATTCGAGCCGGTGATGCCGGCCGCGCCCGGAGTCAATGACGGCCTGGCACTTGCTGCCTTCGACGTCTCGCCCGGCGCGTCCGGCAATTTTACGATCCGACTCGGCATCGCATCGGTTCTCGTCGGCGAAACGTTCACCCCGGTTCCGTTCGAGACCCGCACGCTAACCGTATTTGTTCCCGAGCCGGGGACATTGGCTCTCGTGGCCATGGGGCTTGTCGCACTGCACTTGCCAAGACATCGAAATCGTGTAAAAAATCACAGGTAGCCCGTCGGTCCGAAACCGCGTGTTCGGACCACTTGGAAATGATGGCACGGGACCGAAGGGTAACAGGCGCCGCAAGATTCGTCTGCGACCGGTTCGATTCGTGAGCGGCGCGGGTAGGACAAACTCTTGAAGGGACAAAGAATCGTGACACGTAAACACAATAGTAATTTCACACGCTCATGGACTGCGACCCAATGGTGTATTCTGTTTGCCGCCGCCGCGGGAATCAGTTCGGCCGTTCCGCCGCGAGTGATGGAGGTTTCCAAGGATCCTTGGATCGTGGACGGGAGTTCCCTGGAAAGCATCACCCTCCATTTCGATTCGATGGTGACCCTTCCGGACGGCGCCGTTCGCGCCAGGACTCAAACCGGCGGCGATCATCCTATCACCATGGTTCCGGCGGCGGGGACCCCGACTCAAAACGTCGAGATTTCTTTCGCCGCGGTTCGCTGGCAGCGCCTGACCTTGATCGTCGACTACACGATTGTGAACGCCACGGGCGAGGCGCTCGACGGAGAAGCGGGCGATCCTCGTGCGCCCACGTTCCCCTCGGGCGACACCCAACAAGGCGGACAGGCGGTAATCCAGTTCAGTGTGGTACCCGGCGACGTTAACCGCGACGGGCTCGTGAACGCTCTGGATTCCGTGGCCTTTCGCCTGCCGCAGCAAGGCGGCGCGTTCGGTTTGTGCGAAGTGGATGCCGGCTTTGATCCGCGCGCGGATTTGAACGCCGACGGCTGCGTGACGATCGCCGATGAAATGATTCATGCCAACGCCCTTCAGGAAGGCGTACCTTCGATTCCGCAAACCGACGCCGTGCCGCCCCAGGTCGCTCTGGCCGGTCCCGGCGCGCTACCGCTGGCAAACAACGAGGTCCGAGTGACGTTCAGCGAACCCATGGACCCGGCCACAATCACCATAACGTCGGTGTTCGGCGTGTCCGAATTTGACCGATTGGTACGGCCGACGGCGCCGCCGAGCACCGCGGACAACCGGACTTTCGTCTTTCGATTTGATTCGATCTCCTGCGACGCACCTTCCTATGAATTCGTCGTGAGCCCTTCCGTCGGCGACGCCAGCGGAGAGTTGCTTTCCCACAACGACCAACTGTGCGGCCAATGCAAGTTCCCTGTTCAAGGCACGGGCGTGGACACGGCCGTCCCCTCTATCGAATGCCCCGCCATCTTGTATGTGAACAGCACTGAGCCGTTCATGTTCCGCCCCGCGCGGGCGGAACCCATCGTGCTCGCCGAGATCGATCTGTTTCTTGACGGCGCCGTTGCGACGGACAATTGCGCCTTGACCGTCACGACGTCGATCACGCAGGCCGCCGATCTGCCGCTTGGATTCACCCTGGTGACGTTCGAAGCCACCGACGACGAAGGCAACAGCGCAAACTGCGAGTCGCCCATCGCTGTCGTGCCCGCAGTGCCGATCTATTGCTGGGACCTCAATCTCGATGGCCGCGGAAACATTCCCGCCGAGGACACCAACGCCGATGGCGTCGTCAATATTCAGGATTGCCGCGGACCTGCGGGTCCTACGGGGCCACAAGGGCCCGCCGGCACTGGAACTGGCACTGGGACGTCAACGCCAGGTCCGGCCGGTCCACAAGGCCCTGCGGGGCCACAAGGACCCGCCGGCCCGCAAGGTCCCGCGGGATCGGCAGGCCGGCCGGGATCGCAGGGTCCGGCGGGCGCGCCCGGTGCACAAGGTGAAACCGGATCAGCGGGTCTGCAAGGTGAACAAGGCATTCCCGGCCCCCAGGGACCCGCGGGCGCCGCCGCGGATCCGGATGGCGCGGGTCAGGATGTCGGCGGCGGAACGACGGAATCTACAGGCGGAATGTGCGGCTCGATGGGCATGTTGCCGTTGCTTTTGATGCTGATGTCCGTTTGCCCATTGCGGGCCCTGCGTCAAAAGACACACGCCCGGTCGACGTCCAACTTCGTTGGTTGTTGCTGGCAATCGCCCTGAATCTCGACATGGTACCTTACCTCCTTTAGCATGGTGCGGACGCGGGGAACCTTCCGGGTGAACGTCCCGTTCCCGGCATCCTCTACTCTGCGTATTCCAGCCACTGCTCACAGAGCAGTGGCACACGTCAACAGCGCCACCCGGCCAAGAATTAGTGATGTCCGTGATGTCCCTCTTATTAAACCGGTCACTTTGAGTAATTCGTAATTCGTCGAAGCCCGCGGTGCGAGTTGGAGTTGAAGGTGCAAGTTTAGGCTGCCTGTACCCGTTGCTCTCCGCAATTAGCGGGGTGAAAAACGCTGCTCAAGGAAGGCGGCACACACCAGGCCGTGCCCCCCCGCCCACTTCCGTCGTGGTTAGTCACATGCTACACCCCGACGGAATCGGACCTTCGCGGCGATCAGAAGCAGCAGCAAGGTCACGACGAGCCCCCAGTGGGAGACGGTCGGGATCGTTGAGTCGCATGGCCCGAAGCGAGCAAGCAGACGTAGGGCGGGCTCCACCCGCCGTTTCCCTCTGGGCCGAGCCGCAGGTAACGGCGATTATTCGCCTCGCACGTTAACGGAAATCGGCGTCCACCCGCTCCAATCTCGGCTCAACCATCCAAGTTGCAGATGCCGGTGCACGCTGGACCACGGCCAATCCAGCGGGTCGCGAACGTAACCATGTTTGACCGGATTCAAATGAATGTAATCGCGATATACGTACTGCTCCTTCTCATCGCGTATGCGATGCTCCCAATAGCGCGGCTGCCAGACGCCCCGCTCCTGGTGGCGACGACGATTGTCAGAAACAGGCAGGGAGACGCCGCCGTGTTCCAGATATCTCTGGGTGAACCGGCGTTTGATGTTCGCCCAGCGCACCGGGAAGTCGTCGTCGCCCTCCGGCAAGGTCCAAATGCAATGCAGATGATCCGGCAGCAACACGCAAGCGAACATGTCGAACCGCCATCGCCGGCGGACCTCTACGAAGGCCCGACGAAGCAGCCGCCGCGCCGTCGGGTCACTGAAAAGGCGTTGGCGGCGATACGTAACCGCGGTGAAGAAATACGTACCGCCCTTCTCGCGCCAGCGAACGTAATTGGTCATGATTACATAGTACGCCCAAGTCTCGGCGGGTAGAACCCGCCCTACCCCGCTCACGTGTGCCGCCGCGCTCAACCACGGATCGCTGTATCATATCAGCGACGCCGCAAAAATAGGGGATGTCCCTCTTATTTAAACTGGCCACTTTGAGTAATTCGTAATTCGTCGAAGCCTGCGGGGCGAGTTGGAGTTGAAGGTGCAAGTTCAGGCTGCCTGTAGCCCTTGCTCTCCGCGATGAGCGGGGTGAAAAACGCTGCTCAAGGGAAGGCAGCACACACGAGGCCGTGCCACCCCGCCCTGCGGCAGACTGTGCCACCCGATGGCTGGTTCACGGCCCTATGATCGCCTGGACACCTTCAATTGTCCTCCTAACCTGCGACTTCCTCAAAGTATCACCCGTTTGAACTGGCGGTGCTCCTGTTGGATCTGCGGTCCACTCCGTTCCCGTCGGTATGATCTCATACATGTCATCCCAACCCATCACCGGCGCCCCGCCCGTTATCGCCAATTCGCTCATGAAATCCTTCCCCGTCTTGCCCTGGGCTGGGAAGCAGGTCTGAAGCTCGATTCCGGCTCGATGCGTGCTCCAGAGCGGGGCCAACCTACGTAAGCTCTTACTTTGGGGCGAATTGGGGTTCTGAAGTTGCGTGATATCCAACACGCGAGCGTAGTTCCCCCAACCGTAATTCATACCGTGCCCGGCGACGATCACCTTTCCCAGTCGGACGCGTTTTGTCTTGCGCCAGAAGCTCCAGAAATCTTCGGCAGCCTGCTCCTTCTCGAGAATTCTTTCAATTCGCCTTACCATGCGATCAATGTCAGAGCCGTCCCCCTGTACGGGAATCCGCTCCGTACGAGTGCCTATGAATACTTGAAACGGGCCACCGGCAATGACATATTGTCCAAATCCAGCTAGTTCAGTCAACCCGTCCTCGGCGAAGGTAACTCGCACCGTAATCTCTTTTGTGTCCGCCGCGTACCACCTAGCTAAGGCGCTCGTCCACGGAGGTGCGATATCGTCAGGTTCCATAGTAAGATCCGCCAATGCCATGCCTAAGTCGAAAGCCCACAAGACAGGCTCCACCGCTACTTTGGCTATGGTAGTTGCGGCCTCACCGACGAAATCAGCAACCCCTGCCACGATCGTCATCTGATAGACTACCAAATCTACGAAGCTGTCCCAAAAGTTGCTGAGAAAGCTTAGGCCGAGTGGATCAGCGAAACTATAGGGATTGTTTCCGAGATACCCGTAAACACTACCGAGGTTTCGCCGATCCCCCCAGATCCCGATAATATCGCGCGTCGTGAACCGCCCGATCGTTGGGTCGAGGTAGCGCGTGCGGTAGTAGTAAAGGGTGGATTCGGAGTTGTAGCGGCGTCCGGTGAAGAGGAGGGAGTTACCAAGCGACGAAGCGACGAAGCCACTGAGCGACGAAGGGTCCAAAGGCTGCCCGTAGTCGGCGTATTCGTAGCGCTCCACCGGCGCGCCGGAGGCGTCGGAGAGGGCCATGACGTTGTAGAGATCGTCGGTGTGGTAGAAGAAATCAGCCACGGAGCCACGAAGCGACGAAGCCACGGAGGGCACGATACCCTCACCCTGACCCTCTCCCTGGGAGGGAGAGGGGAAGAGGCGGCGCATGGTGAGGACTTCGTCGATGTAGAGACCGAAGGTGTAGGTGGCGACGGTGGCGCCGGCGCCGTCCTGTTCCTCGATCTCCTGCCAGCCGTCGAGGTAGAAGCGGGTTTCGACCGGGCCGCCGGCTACGCCGGTGGAGTCGACGACTTTGCGGATGCGACGGCCGAGGGCGTCATAGGCGTAACGGTGGACCAGCGGCATGGGGCCCCCGGAGTCGAAGTCCACGTACTCGACCATCTGGTTGCGGTAGTCGTAGCGGATTTCCTTTCGTGTGGGCGGGCCGGCGGGCGGTTCGTCGATGAGGATGAGGTTGCCGTTTTCGTCGTACAGCCGGGCGTCGATCGGCGTAGTGGTGTACTGGTTCATCTGTTTATCGCCCGGTTCGCAGAGAATGGGATCGAGGGAGTAGTTGCCAGCGTCAGGCGTGCCCGGGCCGGTGACGCTGAGGCGGTTGCCCACGCCGTCCAGGTCGTAGATCGTATCGCGGACGACGACGGCCAAGGGGTCGGTGACCACGGTGTGGACGAGACGATAAACCGCGTCGTACGCGTAGTCGTGGGTGAGCCCCGGCCCGCCGGCGCGGACGTCTTTCCGCTGGGTCTTATTGCCCATGCGGTCCCAGGTGAAGTTGCGGTCGTCGATGACCGTGCCGTCACCGATGCGGGTGTGCTTCGTATGGATGATCCGTTTGACGGCGAAGTCGTTCGGCGGGTTCGGCAGCACGCCGTCGTACTCGTAGTCCGTGCGCGTGCCGTTGCCGTAATCGCGGCGCTCAACACGGCCGGGGCCGATGTAGAAATACGTGGCGATCGGCGGCGGCGGCCCGGCGTCATCGTCGGTGATCGTCTTCTTGCGGTTGAGCTCGTCATACGTCGTCGTGATGATCCGCCCGCCGGGGTACGTGCAGGTGAGCTTGTTGCCCACGCCGTCGAACGTGGACGTGATGACCCGATCCGCCGCGGGCAGAAACGGCGGGAACTGGTTCTGCACCTCTTTCGTGACGTTGGACAGCGAGTCGTAATCGCGCGTGACCAACGAATCATTGTCCTGGGCCCGGACGAGCCGCGACAGCCCATCGTATTGGAAGGCCTCAAACGTGGTATCGGCGGACACGCCGGGTCCCAAGATTACGGACTTGGAGATGACGCGGTCGAGCAGATCGTAGGTGTAGGTGATTTGGGTCAGATTGGCGTCCCGCGCGAAGATCAGGTTGTGGTGCACGTCGTAGGATTTGGTCGGCTCGGTGCAGTCGGCCATATCGATCGCGATCTTTCGGTTCAGAGCGTCGTACTCGGGGGCGGTGGTGTTGCCGTTGTCGTCGGTCCGGCCGACGTTACGGGAGTCGTCGTCCCAAGCCCGGCTGGTGACGATGTCGGGCCTGTCCCCGTCGGCGCCGTCGCCGTCCATGTCGCGGACGGTGCGGAGCGACCGGCTGAGGCCGTCGTAGTCGGTGCGCGACTCACGGGCCAAGGCGTCGACGACGCGGACGGGGTTGGCACGGGAGTCGTAGAAGTACTGCATCTTGCTTCCCACGTTGTTGGTCGTGCTGACGACGCGGTCGCGATTGTCGTACTCGTAGGATGTGGTGAACGATTCGTCCGGGTTGCCCAGATCGGACTTTTCGAGTTCGGTGAGCGTCACGACGTTGGAATTAGCGTCATAGGTGACGGTGGTGGTGTTGCCCTTGTGGTCGGTGATCGTCAGGGCGCGGTTGGGCGTATCATAAACGGTCGTGGCCTGGTGGTTGTTGTCATCTACGACGCGTTTGACCTGCGAGTTGTCGGTGTATTCGATGATAGTCGTCGATAGGCCGTCGCCGATGGGCGTCTGCGTCTGGGTATCGAAGAAGGCCACGTTGCTCCGGATGACGCGGTCCATGGCGTCGTATTCGTACGTCGTCTCGGACAAGCGCACGTTCCCGGCCCCGCCGGGCACGTCATTGAGCTCGCCCTTCGTCTCCCGCCGTACGACATTTCCGTTAGGGTCGTAATCCACAATCGAATCGTTGCCCATCGGATCGGTCGTGCGGATGACCCGGTCGTATCCGTCGTATTCCGTGATCGTGATGCGCGGATTGAGCGCGTCCTCAATTCCGCCGGTCCTACGACTGACATTGGCGTTGCCGTCGTAGTCGTAGACCGTCGTGGAGCGGCCTGGGTCGGTCGGCGCGCGCACGCTCTGGAACACGAGGTCTCGCTCATCGTAGATCGTCTCGGTGAAATTGTCCGGCTGTCGTCCTTCCACGGCCTCGCCGGCTCTCTGACGAATCGGGTTTCGATTGGCGTCGTAGTCCGTTTCCGTGGTGATGAACTCAGCCGGCGGCAGGCCCGCGCAGGTCGATTGGCCCGGCGGAACGTTGAAGCGGCCGCTTTCCGTGCAGGTTCGGATCGGTCGATCCAGGATGTCGTACTCGTGGATGGTGGTGAAGTGCGAGTTGGGCTGGAGGGCCCCGGTCTCGTCCTTGTTCTGCACGTCGACGCGGACCACGTTGTCGTTGGCGTCGTAGTACGTGTCCCTCTCGTAGCGCACGCCGCTGCCGTCGGTCACTTCGCGGGAAATGGTGCGAACCGGCTGATTCAGCGGGTTGTAGATGGTCTGCGAATCGTGGCCGCGGGGGTCGATCGTGCGGATCACGTTGCCCACGGCGTCGTATTCGTAGGTCGTGGTGATCGAGAAGTGCGGGCCGGGGCAGCTTGGCGGCGCGGGGGCGTCGATGATTTCCCTCTTTAGATGCCCGTTCTGAGCGCCGTCCAGCGGCTCGTAGTACTCGTAGGTGTCCACGCGGCGGCAGCCGCTCCCGTTGTCGGGGTGGACGCGTTTGGTCATCTGCCCGAAGGGGTTGTACTCGTAGTCCTCCTCGATCGAGGGGATGGGATGCTGCGTGTGGATGCGGTTGCCGTTGGCGTCATAATCGTGAATCGTCTCATTGCCGCGGGGATCCACGTGTCGCTTGATGAAGTTGGTTCCGCAGCAGCCGCCGAAGCCGTCGTCGTACTCGTAGGTTTCCTCGATGACGGCCGGGGCGCCGCCCAGCGGCCCGGGCAATCGGCGCTGTTCCAGCATGTTGCCCTGAGACCGGCGGCTGGGATTGTCCTCGTCGTAATCGTAAATGGTCTCGTTGCCGTTGGGATGGAGGGTCCGTGTGGGCAGCGAGTCGTCGTTGTATTCGTGGCGGGTCTCGAAGTAATCGGGGTCGCTGGGGCGGAGCTTCCCCGTGGGGCGATTGTCGGTGTCGGTGGTGGGCAGGTTCGTGTCCGCCCGGCCCGTATAGTCGCGCTCCATCACCCCCCGGTTGTCATCGTCGTAGAAGTGCTCGCTGACGTTCCCGACTCGATCGTTGACGATGGCCTTGGTGGTGGCCATGTTGTTGGCGGGGCTGGGGACCTGCGGCACGTACACGACCTCATTGGTCTCCCCCATGCCGCCCAACGTCTGGCGGAGCAGCCGATCGAAGTTCAGGTCATGCGGGTTGGTCGCCGGGTAGTATTCATTGACCTGGTAGACTTGGCTCCGCGGGTCGGTGATCGTCAGTAGGTTGTGGTTCAACCGTTCGTCGGTGAACCCCTTGGTGTATTTGTACACGGTGGTTTTGCCCAGCGGGAAGTCATTCCCGTTCGGCGTGCCCGTCACCACCGGCCTGCGTGCCGACTTCAGGTCGCCGGCCGAGCCGTCGGCGTCGCCGTCTTGGTAATAGGCGAACTTCACCTGTCGATTGAGGAAGTCGGTCACCGAGTCAATGTGGCCGTCTCCGGTATAGGCGACGTTGATGTCGCGGCCCAGCGTATCCGTGATGGTGATGAGCCGGCCTGCGAGGCTGTATGCGAAGGTCAGCGTATTGCCGTTGCGATCTGCGATCGCGGCGATCTTCCCCGCCACAAGGCTGCCGTTGAGGGGATGGAAGTTCCATACCCCGGTGTCCGGGAAGGTGAGCGTGTAGCTGTAATCCAGGTTGCGTTTCAGCTCGCGGAAGAACTCTGCCCGCGTCCAGGGGCCGTTCACCGGACCGGTGTACATATCGCTCCGGGTGTTGCCATCGTGCACGACGATGTCGTCGCCGGCGGCTTCGATGTAGACGTTGTAGGAGAAGTCCCACCCGTTGCCTTGGGCGGTGTTGGGTCCGATCTTCGAGCGATACTTGCGGCACCAGACGAAGTCCAGGCCCCGACCGGGGATGCGCAGGTCGACCGCGGAATGATAAACCTCGCCCGAGAACAGATACGCGGAGTTGACCCCGCCGCTGTCGCCCCCCTGCCGGCACGAGCTGCACGAGGTACACGGGGCAGCACACGGCTCATCCATCGGCGGCTCGACATCGCGCGTGGGCGGCAGGCACGGGCACTTGGAGATGCCCGAAAACGCGCTGGCGACGCCGAAAATGTCGAACAAGTCGATGACGCCGTCAGACGTGCAGCCGGCTACGCTTTCAATGTCCAGGTTCCGCGGTGAGCAACCGGCGGCGAAGACGTTGGCAAAGCCGTTCCGCATGGCCGCGATGTCGTCTGGGCCCACGATACCGTCTGGGCCGCAGCCGCCTGTCCCGGCCACGTCGCCGTGCCGGGCAAGCGTGCTCACACAGACGCCGGCTGCACATTGATCAAAAGTGCAAACATCGCCGTCCTGACAGACCTCGTCGCTGGCGCAGATGGGACCGCCCATCGCGGCGCGAACGCCGACTGACAGGCCGAACAAGGCCAACAGGATCAATACGGTCATTCGGGCGCCGGCCGACACACGCCTCTTGAACCAGATTTTCGCGCCCACCAACAGTAGGAGCACCAGGACGATTAGCCCCCATTGGGATAATGTCGGGATCGGGACAAAAGCTTCTTCAATGGTCAGAACGCAACTCGGCCCAACGGTAAACGGAATCGGGCTGTTATCGGAGGCGCCAAGGATCGACCTCTCGGAAGCCGGGTCGTTGGAAAACGGCAAGATATCGATGGCGAACGTGCTGCCCGGCGTCGCATCGTTGGAAACGCTCAGCGTGTACGTTGCAAGGTACTGGGCCGTTGTACCAACGTTGACGCCGCCGTTGATCCGCGCCGCAGCGACCCGCCGTCCTCCGCAGTCCGGTGCGACGACTCCGCAATTCGCGCAATCAGGCGTGAGGCTGGCCTTCTCCAGACCAAAGAAAATGAAATCGATCCGACTCTGGTTGACGGTCACGCCGCCGGGGCAGGCCACCGTTAGCTCCCCGCTGCCCGAGGTTCGCGTGATCTCCAGCGTCGTCTGGTAGCCGCGAACGTCGGACGCGTTCCGCAAGTACAAGTCCAGCGTCACCATGCTCCCCGCTGCCGCTGTATCCGCGGAGAGCTGGCAGGTCATGCTTCCGGCGGGGGTTTGTCCGAAAGCGGCTGCGGCGCGGAGCCCCACCGTGATGACGAGAACACCGAAGGCATGGAGTCCTGGAAGGCAACGAAAGTTGAAACGAGGCCAAAGACGGCGCGAGCTGCAAAACATCGCTTCTCTCCTCGAAGGTGGGGCTGTGCTTCCCAACGGCCGAACGACTTTAGGCTGACCGGACATTCTACCAGGAGCGACGCCGAATCAAAACATTTTTCCACCCTGCCCTGGTTTTTCTGGCCGCGTTCGATCGTCCCATCCATCCCGTCGCTAAAGCGAGGCTTCATCGGCAACCCCGTTCCGGCTTGCACGGGACGATGCTGGACCTCGCGAAAACCAGCATCGAGGGAAGCGAGGATGGATCGAGCGTGACGATGAACCTCTCGCTAAGCCTGAAACCTCCGGCCGCCGGACGTTCGTACAGCGTGGAGGTCGCGGCCCGTGACGACCAAGGCAACGAAGACGATTTCTTCTTTGAAGCCGGCACGTTGACCGTTATTCAGATCAACGACGATGAGGTAAAGGAAGTCGAAGTGGGCGACGATGGTGGCGAACCCGATGTTGAGTAGGATTGATGGAGACGATCCGCGTCGCGGCCAACATGCAGTGGCGCGGTAGCGACTGAACGACTTTCGCCGCTCTTGGAAGTTCAGTTACGGGTGAACCGGTCCAGGTGACCGGTTCACCCTTTCCCTTTTCCGATCACGGGGGAGAATGATTCTCGTCGGAGGAGGGCGCCTCGGCAATCGCAAACAGCAGGATCTCACCCGCCGCTCCGACTAGCCCGATCCGAAATCCAATGTGCGGCCCCTCGTTGTTCATTACGTCGGCCAAGAGGCCACCGGCCGGGCTTTCTTTGCGAGTCACCACGCGGCATGAGGCCGACGGAACCAATCGCGGTTGAAGTTTCTTCGCGAAGTACAGGGCTTCGTCGAGCGACACGGGGCAAATGACGGCCAGGTCGATCGATCCCGTCGGCGGACGAATGGTCCCCTTGACGGCCTGCTCAACGATTCGACGGGTCGCAACATCTTGGCCGCCGAGCCAGACGCGTAGCCCCGGCCGCACGCCGAGCTTCTCGGCCAATTCCGAGCCGCGGCTGCTTTCGGACCTTACCACGCTCCGCTCATCCTGATGATGTTCCGATGCCGAAACGGGCAGACGTGAAAGGTCGATTCCCCATCATCGGCCCTTCGATTCTCCGTCCATTTCGCCGTCGGCGTGCAACCATTGTGCAATCCGATCCACGATTTCGACGTAGCGCAGCGACGGGATCAAGGCGTGGGCGTCGGTAATCAGGTGGATCCGACCATTCGTGACCGCGGGCACGGATCCAAATTCTTTCCAATCCGCGAGGAGTTGTTCTCTGCGATCCGCCGACGGGATCGCATCCGGCATGAATTCGATGATGACCTCCGGGCGCCGAGCTACGATGGATTCCGCGCTGACTTGCGGGTACGCCATTTCCACGTCCTTGAAAACGTTGCTGCCTCCGGCGATTTCGATGGCCTCGTCGAGAAACGTTGCAGGGCCGGTGGTCATCACAGCGGCGGTGCGTTGCGGCTCCCGCGAAATGGTCACCAGCACGCGAGGCCGCGGCCGCCCGGCGGTCCGACGGCGGATCTCTTCCAAGCGGCCTCGAAAATCCCCGGCCAGCCGAACTCCGTCGGACTTCCGCCCCACAAGGCGAGCCAGTTCCACCGCTGTCCTTTCGATATCCGCCAGCCGTTCGGTGGGATCACGATACAACGCGAAGCCCCGCTCGCGGCAGAGCTTCTCCACGGCTTCGCAGCGGCCGCGAAGGACGACGAGATCGGGGTTCAGGGCCACGATTCGTTCCAGGTCCGGGTCGAACAGCCCGCCGACTCTTGGCCGCTCGGAAAGTTCCAGTGGATGGACGCAGAACTTGTCTACGCCGACGATCCGGTCGCAGACGCCCAGGGCGCAGAGAATCTCGGCCGCGTTTGGCGCGATGGTGATGATTCGCTTCGCGTGTTGCGATTCATGGGTGCGATGGCTTTGCGCCGGCTCCGCGGCTGTTGCCGGGCCGAATGGAAACAGCGCCGTGAGAATTACAAATAACGCAACCGTCGGGATTCGGATGGGCAAAAGGCGACTCCTCAAGGGGACTGGTTCTCGTCGAACACGCGAGTTTTCGCCCGGAGAGTGCACGTTCCTAGCCAGGGACTTTAGTCCCTGGAACGTACGCCCCATACGATTTCCGCCCGAAGGGCGGACGAGCGATTGGTCCGCTTTCCGGGCGGAGAATGTTGAAACCACCGCAACCGGCAGCTGAAGTCGCCGGCTACGAACGAGCGCCCTCCCGGGCGAAAAACAAGCATTTGCACCACAGAGAATCATGCCACACTCAAAAACCGGTCACGTTGAGTAACTAGTGTGTTTGAGCATCCGTCCCGCATTCCATTGCAAAGAGAGAGGATGTCCGAAAGGTCGGTCTTCGTCAACCACCGGCGCTGCCGCGGCCGTGCGCATTACACCCTTGCAAGTACCCGGCCATGGACTGAAGGAATTGGTGCATGGCCGTCCGATAGCTGTATTGTTCGACGACGACCTGCCGCATTTCATCCGCGATATTTTTTCGAGCGCCCTCATTCGCGAGGAACCCCTCGGCCCTCCGGGCAAACTCCGCTTCGGAATCAAAACCGATCGCGTCAAATCGCGGGAAAACCTCGTCGGGATAGGTCAATTCCGCCGCCAGGTTGATTTCCTGGAGAAGATCGGTGCAGTCGTTAAGTGCCGCGTTCATTCGATCGCCGAGGTATTCTTTCAACCAGGCTCCCAGTGTTTCGTCTTTCCGTGCCACGAGATCCTGTGTGCCGCAGATGCCGAGCGCGTCGATGCGCCCTTTGAGGCGTCGTAACGCTTTGCCAAGAAAATCCTGGGGGACGCGCCGGGTCAGAAAGAATCCACCGCCGGCCAGCCCGTCTAGCGCGCGTTGATGGATGAACCCCGCGGGCATGAGCTGCAAGTTGATGGCCGACGCGCGATAGACACAGACCAGCTCGCGCCCATTCGTGGCCGGACCCGCGGCGAACTCCGCAAGCGTCGGGTGTCGCTCCCAGCCGTTGCCGTAGAGCCGAAGGAATCGCCCGGTTCTCCGTGCCCATTTTCCCGCCCATTCCAGCGCTTCGTGCCGAAACAGCCGGTCACCGAGCCGCCAGATGTACCAGTTGCGCAGCCAGTTTCGCAATTCCGGATCCTGAATCACGAAACCGAATCGTTGACCAACCTCCTGCAACACGCACTCTGCCACGTACCCGCTCGCGATGCAGTGCCGCGTCAAGTACGCGGGCAACATCTCGTAAATCACGTTCAACAGTCGGGCCACCTGCGGATTCGCGCACCGCGCGATTTCCAGTTGATGAAACGCTTGTGGAGTTTGCGACGCATGACTCACATACGAAACGTCGCAGGCATAGCGCCGGCGCTCTTCGTTCGTCAGCGGATCTCCTCCAAACTGCTCCGGACACGTCGGCAGGCGGGCGTGGAGAAACTGTTTGGGGTTGCGGCCGTGCATCACCCAGCGAGACTTGGAACAGCCGACGAGAAAGTCATGAGGGGCCACCTGCTCCATGTTGGTTCGCGTGAACACTTGCGGGAGCTGGTCCTGGTCCCACGTCAGTATCGGAAGGTTTTTGGGAATAAGCGCCGGAAACTCGGGGCGAAGATGATCCAAGATGAAAAACAGATCCGGATCAAACTTACGGATCGCCCGGTGGTATGAAAGCGGCCCGGTGACGGCGTGGTTGTTCGCCTCGGTGAGCACTACGCAGCGGTGGCCAAGCGATTCGAACGCCCGCTGAGCGTCGCGCATGGAATGTTGCAGGAAGGTCGTGTGGATGCTCACGGCTGCGAGTATTCGCAACGAAGGTCCCCGTCCCGACAGGGCCTCTTCGAATCGTGCCGCCCAATAGGCAACGTCGCGAGGTTGGTAGCGGCGCTCCAAATCGTCGAGCGATTCGCGGATGGCGCGTTCCCGATGCTGACCGGCCTCCACCACGATCTCCACGGCCGTGGGGGCCGACACTTCACGCAGCCGGCTCAACCGAAACGCCTGCCTTGGAAAAGGTAGGTCCGGGTCGGCATCCCAAACACGCTGCAACGACTCGCGCCAATCATCTCCGACGAACCAGTGCACGCGCGGATCGGCGAGAATGTCCCGCCAATCGTGCAAATGGAGGACGATCGCGAACAACACCGGGTCCGGCTCAACCACGAACAATGCGCAACTGTATCCCAGGAAGGTGTTAAGCGTGGCGTCGTACACGCGACGGAAATAGTGGCCGAGGTCGAGGCCGTCGAGCAGATAGGGGCCTGGAGTGATTTCGCCGATTCCGTCGGGCAGCTTTCTCGCTTCGTCGACGATGCAATGGTGCCCTAAAAAGGGAAACCAGGCTCGACGGCCGTCCGACCCGCGGATTCGGATCTGATCGGCCCCGTTCGAATCGCGAAGCCACTCGACGTCGTTGTGGCGAGCCTTCCAATTCTCTCGAATTCGCTTCGCCGCGTGAGCACCGTCGCGCCATACGGCTAGGTTGGCTTCAAATCGCTCAACGGATGAGTGCCACGATAGTGCACTTCCACGAACGCTGCGCAACGCCGCCCGGACGATTTCCCATGAGGACGACTCGGCCCCGGAAAACTCCGCGCCTGCCAGTAGCTCCTTGGCCGGTAGGACCAGCCCCAGCTTAAGATACTCGCGAACGGCCATCAGCCGGACGTAGGAGTCGTCCGGGCAGGAATGCAAATACGAATCGGCTGGGTCAAGAAAGGCGTACCCTCTGCCGCTCTCAAGGGCTTCGAGTAGTTTTTCGCGAACCTCCGAAGCCGCCACCGCCGTCATGATGAGTTCGCCCCCCACCTCAATGTCGTGCCTGCCGGCGATCCGTGCCGGCGCAACCTCTCACGCCATTGCCTTGCACATCATTATCGGTACCGAACGAGGTTTCGCTGCGTCGGAAATCGATGGGCGGCCTCGATGGCTTGGCGCGAAACTCGAGCAAGCGGAAGAAAGACAGACGAACAATCGGCCGCCTACGCGGTGAGCGTGGCCTCGGCTTCTTGCAGTTTCTCAGGTAACGCGGCGCGGACTTCGTCAATCTGAGCCTGGGTCAGTGCCAGGGTTTCGAGCATGTCCTCGGTAATCTCACCGTGCTGGTTGGTCAGGTGAAAGCCGATCCTCTCCTGACATGACATCACGTCCGCGGTCTTGATGAGGGTGGCCATGTTGCGAAGTTCCGGGCTGAGCGACTCCGGGTTGTGATGAAAGCCGACCGCGGCGCGCAGATGCCGAGGGAATTTCCATTTCGTGGTCAGCCCCACCCCAAATGCCTGGTGATCCGCTCCAATGACCTCGCGTTCGCACTCGAGGAAATCGAGGTCCGAATCTTTGCACCGGAGAATGACCTCCGCGAACTCGTCCGGAAACGATTGCCGCTCGACCAACGTGCCGATGTCATGAATCAAACCGGCGACGAAGACTTCGTCGGCCATGACCGGATGGGGCGACATCTTGGCCAGGGTATTCGCGGCCACGGCCACCGAAACGCTGTGCCGCCACAAGTCCGCAGCGCTGAAGTGTTCCGAAATCCTCTTGCCCTTGAAGAGCCGGGCGATCGACGCCGCAATGGCGATGTTCTTCACCGCGGAAAGCCCCAGCAAAATGATCGCCCGGTCCACGCTCGCCACCTGCCCGGGCAATCCGTAGAACGCCGAGTTCACCACTTTCAGCACTTTCACCGACAGGGCGGGGTCGTTCTTGATCACGTCGTGAAGGTCGCGGGCGGTGCTTTTGGGGTCCTCGACGATTTGAATGATCTTCACGGTGACTTCGGGCAGGGTGGCAATGTCGCCGACCGCCGCGATGGCCTTGTCCACAATGGCTTTGATCTGATCGGCTGGTTGAACGGCCATACGCATCCTCGTCGAACTGCGCGAATTCCACTCTTTCCGCCTCCCAAGAGGCTCACCGCTGTGTTATCGACGGGTCACCGGAAGGGGATTAGACCCCCAATTGATTGCCTCCTTCGCGGGCTTGGACTAGCGCGGCGAATGCCGGAATACTGGGAAACGCGGCGGAGCTTGGGGGTTATTGGACCACCTGCTTGCGTCGGAACTCGGCGTCGAGCCTCACCGTTGAAAGGTTCTTTACGATCAATTGTCCCGCTTTACCGGTTCCGTACGCCGTCGGTTTACCCGGATCGGGTCGCGATCGAAGTGCTCGGCGAATCGCGGCGCGAACGGAGACGACCGATTCTCGGGCCTCGAAAACATGTCGCCCGCTGCGTTCCCGGCCGGCCTGACGATCCCCCACGTTTACCGCAGGCGTGCCCGCCGTCGCTGCTTCGATGATTCCGCTGGAGGAATTGCCCACGAGCACGTCGGCGGCGCTCAGTTGCCGCAGATACTCTTCACGGGGAAGCGACGGGATCACGCGGACAGATCCGTCTCGACTTGATCGATGGTGAGAATGGATGGCCTGGAGGATTCCCGAATGTCCACGGTCCGAGTTGGGGTACAAGATGGTTTGTTGCAAGCCCGTGGCTTGAACCGCCCGAAGGATCGCCGACATCGTCTTTCGTTCGACGGCGGCCGATCGCCCACACGGATGCTGAAGGATCAAGGCATATCTGTGTCGCTCGCGATTCTTCCGCGCTGCGCGAACGAAGGGCAGGAGTTCATCCAGACCCGGGGCACCGACCACGTGAACACGGTGCGAATCCTCGCCCAGAGAGAGAATCCGCCGCGCCGCCGTCCGCGTCGCGGCAAAGTGTACGTGAGTGAGTTTGGTGATGGCGTCGCGGATCGAGTTGTCGAAATCCCCGGGGGCAATGTCGCCGCCGTGGATGTGGGCGACGAGCCGCCCCGTGGTTGCGCCCGCCAAGGCCCCCGCCAAGGCCTCGACACGATCGCCCAAAACCACCACAACATCCGGCTTAGACTTCGCGAAGAACCGGGCCAGCCCGGCCACGCCGCGTGAAAGACCCAGGGCCTGATCGGCCGCGGAGTCGTCGCCTTTCTGCATTTGGACTCGGGCGTCGATCGTCCAGCCGTCGCGGAGAACATCGTCGGCGGTCATTCCAAATCGACGAAGCAAATGCATTCCAGTGACCGCCAATTGCAGTTCCAGCCTGGGATGATCGCGAACGGCCGCCATCGTTGATCGAAGCAACCCATATTCCGCACGGGTTCCGGTGACCACGCAAATCCGCCGCTTGCGTCTCACGGGACCATTTCCCACGTGAGCGGAATATCCGCCGGGATGTCCACGCAAGCGATGCGACCGACCAGGCGTTCAAGGTGCGCGGGCGGAATTCCGTTGCCGGGACGCTTCACGATCAACAGCTTCTCGGTCAACGTCGTCCCCGCAGGGATGAACGTCGCCGCGACAACGCTTCGACCCGCGACGGTACGGACTTCCTCTTCATGCGGGGTCATGCCCAGCCGGCCCGGTCCCATAGCGCTTTCGGATTCGCGTGCGAAGCGGACGTATTCCCGGAACGGTTCCGGCGACAAGGACATGGCATGATCCGGGCCCGGATCGGTGGGATCGAGAGTCAAGTGTTTCTCCAACAGGCAGGCGCCCGCCGCCACCGCCAGCCCTCCGGTCGCCGTGGAAGTCGTGTGGTCGCTGAGTCCGCACGGAACGCCGAACTGCCGGTGCATCGTTCCAATGGCCCGCAGATGAATCGAAGACATCGGCGTCGGATAGCGGCTGACGCAGTGCAACAACACGAGGCGGTCACCCGCGCCGAGAAACCGCACGGCGGCGACGGCCTCATGAATCTCTGCTTCGATCGACGCTCCCGTTGACGCGATGATCGGAAGGCCGGTCGAGGCGGCCGCGGCCATCAGACGATCGTTGGTCAAATCGGTCGACGCAATCTTCAAGGCGACCGGGCCCAAGTCGCACGCACCCCGCACGTCTTCCTCGGAAAACGGCGTCACCAAAAAATCGATCTTGCGTTCGTCGCAGCGCCGCCGGATCCGTGCAAATTCCTTAAGGGAAAGCTCCAGCCGCCGCAACATCTCCTGTTGACTCGCGACTCCCGATCCCCGTTGTTGGTATTCCGCCGCGGGCGCGGCCGCGGCGACCAGGCGATCCGCCTGAAACAACTGGAACTTTGCCGCGTCGGCTCCCGCGCTCGCCGCGGCATCCACCAAACGAAGAGCCTTTTCCACGTCGCCGTCGTGGTTGACTCCGGCCTCCGCGACGATGTAAATCGGATGTCTCGACCCGACGAATCTTCCTCCGAGGCGAATCTCTCCGGCGGACGGGGCCGCCGCGCCCACAGAACGCAGCACGGCCTCGGCCAGGCACAGATCGATCGGCCCGTCAATATCGACGGACACCTCGGCCCGTTGAACCAATGCACGACGGTCGGATCCCCAGAACGTCTGCGGGTTTTCCGGAAACCGCGCCGCATCGAAGAGGGCCTTTCGCGTGACGACCGCCACCGCGCCGTCGTGATAATGCAGCGGCTCGAGCTCCTGCCGACGATAGATGCTGTTCGCCCGAAACTGGGCCATACAACCATCGGCATCGACCCGATGAATCCAGTCCGGGTGCTGCTTGGTGACTTGAGCGACGCTGCGGACCGAATCCGCTCCGGTTCGAATCAGCTCCTCGATCGCCCGGTCGATCAACCCGTCGCCGCGCACTGGAATGTTGCCGTAGAGCAACGCCACCGCGTCCACCGATTGGTCATGCCGCCGCTCCCATTCCAAAACGGCATGCCGCGCGGCTGCATCAACTGGGGCCGTGTCCGTCGCCAGCTCTGCAGGTCGATCGATGATTTCGATCCCGTATTGCCGGGCCAGCTCTTTGGCCGGTTCGGAGTCCGTGGTCAGCACGACACCGGTCAGTTTGCGGCTTCGCCGGACGTGTTCAAAGGTGTAGGCGATCACCGGCCGGCCCAGCAACTCGCGCACGCACTTGTCTGGCAGCCCCTTGCTGCCGGCGCGGGACAGGATCACGCCGACGACGATCATATCGGGCTTATCGGTTCAGTCTGAATCTCTCCTTGACGCGCTGTTGTTGTGTGGCCTGGTCCAACGTGGTCCGTACACGGAGTCGCTTGGGAGGGAGATGGGGGTAGTCCATGCGGCAAGTCGTGTGAGCCGTGGAGCCAAAGTCGCGTGCGGCGGGACTCCCGTGGATGGCTGTGTTGCGGTGAAGGCGCCGGAGTGTCGCGTTGGTGCCTCGCGCGGCGTCAGTCATCTGTTCTCTCCGGCAAAATCTTCCAAAGCACGCGCCCAAATGCGAGGTTGATCGGCGATCGAGAGGCGGCGGGCTCGTCCGAATCGTCCCTTGTTCCAAAGCGGTAAGGGTCTTACTCTGAGAAAAACATTTCAGGAGGTATCACTCCGATCAAACGGCTACGGTGTGCCGCTACTTCGTCTCAAGCTGATACATCCCCTGCCCCGCGTATTTGAGTTTTCCGTTGGCAACCAGTTGATCCCAGACAGCGCGGGGGTATTGACTCGGTGGCGTGATGGCAACGATGCCGGAAGACCGGCCGCTGGACATCGGCCCGTGTCCGAGGCTGGATTCGTCGTCAAGTTTGGAGAGCTTCAGGCGTTTCTTGAACGCCTTCAATGCGTTGCGAAGTTCATCCGGGATCGGCGTTTTTGGCGCGGGTGTCGGCTCGGCTTCAGTCATGATTCCTCTCTTCTAACGATGCGCTTTTCGTGGGGGCCATCGTACTGCACAGGCCGGTGGCGTCTACGGTCGCTGACGATTGCAGATCAAGGGTCACCAACTCGATCTTGGTTTCATCTGACGAATCATTCTTGACCCTGAGCACACTACCAATCCGAATACCAACAGCCCCCCGGCCGTGCTCATCGTCGGCACTTCGACGACAGGGGGCGGAAGAAGCGCGCCGGTGTTTCCCGGGTTTTGGCGAAACCGAGACCAGGGGCGGGGATCGGGAGCGTTTGTCGACAGTTTCCACGCAAACAGGCCTTCTCCCAAGGACGACGCGACGATCTCCACGTGGCCGTCCCCATCGAGGTCGGCAATCATCGGTTGGCTGAAATCGTCGGTGCTCAACCGGGGGAACCCTTCGAAAAGCTGTCCGTTCGCTCGAAACACATACACTCCGGTGAAGGAGGCCGTGACGATCTCCAATAACCCGTCCCCGTCCAGGTCGCCCAGCGCCGTTCCACCCCAATTCGAAGGAGTTTGGGCGATTCCCGCCCACTGCGGCCAGTTGGCGTCCAGCGTCCCGTCGTCGTGAAACACGAACAGGTTTCCGAGGTCGGGATTCCCTAATCCGTATGTCCCAAGCACGACTTCGATGTCACCGTCGCCATCCACGTCGCCGGCCGTGGCGCCAGAGAGAATTCGATCGTCGGTAAACCCAAGGTTGGGATCACGAAGAAAGTGGACCGGCCAGCCGCCCACCTCGCTGCCGTTCGCGTGCCAGGCAAACACGCTAAACGTATTCAGAAACCCCGAGCCGGGATCCACGGGCGGATTCTCATTATGATCGATCCCCATGATAATCTCAAGTCCGTTGCCGGGTTCGGAATCGAGATCGACCACAGTCACCGGGACGCAGCCTCCTTCCACCGCCTTCGGCCACATCGGGCTGTGCACCGATCCGTCCTGATTCCAGACGTAAATCCGTTCGGGCGCTTGCGGGGCAAAATCATCAGCACAGGCCACGATCTCCAATCCGTTGGCGGAGTTACCATCCACGTCGGCGATCACCGGAAAGGAGACATGGATATCGTTTGACGTTTCCACCTGCCATGAGGCAAAGGGGGTGCCGTCGATTTCAAACCGCTTGACGTTGCTGTCGCCGCCGACCACGATGTCCAAGTCCGCGTCGCCGTCGAGATCCGCCACCGCGGGGATGGAAGAAGACTCGAACTGATCTTCAATCTGCCAGCGGATGGCCCCGGAGCCGTCGGCTACGGTGAGGGTTTTGAACAATGTCGTACCCGTTGTTGTCCCTCGACTTTGCACGTCACGGGTGAACGACCCCATGACCACGATCTCCTCCAGCCCGTCACGATCCAAATCCACAAGATTGGGGGCGCTATACGACTCATTCGCGATACCCGGATCACTGATGGAAAGGGGCCAACCGGGAAGCACTCCGCCTGAAAGATCGAACGCGTAAAGTCCCCCGACGCCTCCAACTTGACCGGAAAAGAGGATTTCCATTTTTCCGTCGCCGATGATATTGCCCATCGGTGTGCCTCCCCCCGTGGAGAGGGGGTGGGAAGGCACGGGAAATCCAGGCTGCTCGACCGCATTCAGATGAACTCGAACGGGAATCTCCGCTAGACCGTCCGGCTCCAGCACGAAATCGATCGGCCCGACGAACGGGTCGAGATTTCCGGTATACTCAATCTCGAAACGCTCCGGCGACGCATAGTTGTGGTAAAGCCCTCCCTCTGGGACAAACGTGGCCGTGTCGTCGGAGATTTGAATATCCGGGTTCTGACCCGGCGAAGCGAGCCGGAGGGTCACAAGCGCCGACGGAGCCGCGCTCGCCAACACCGCGCCGAAGCTGATCTGCCACACGTCCGCCGGGCCCACGAATTCATCCGAAGGGAATTTCCGGTAGATGAGTTCCAGTTGAAACCCGGAAGGCGAAATCGATACGATCGTGCTGCCCACGAAGGGATCAGCGGCGCCGAGCAGGCCCGGTGCGTCAACTCCGATCGGCTCTGTTGCCTTCGCCCCCGCGGGCAGGAAACCGAGCCCGATTGCAGAAACGGCAAAAAGGATATCTTCTCGAATCAAGATTAGACACATACCCCGCCCCCTTTCAATCGCCTGCGGGATGCCTGGGACGATGCGCCCCCAAACCTCGATCTGATTCCGGTCCCAGCGCAATCCCTTAGCCGACGAAGAGTATACCCGATTTCGCCGTTCGATGGAACAAGATTCCCTGAATCCGGCCTGTGGGGCCAGTCCCGGCGCGCCGGGATTTCGCGCCGGGGCTTGAAATGTCGGTTTGAGGGTGAACCCACCTTTTTTCATGGGGCGCGGCTCCGCCGTACTCATAACGTCAAGGGTGATCGCCATCCCGTAGCAAAGGAGCGAGCGCCCATGCTGGATTGCCGAACTCTGATCCCTCCCGGAGCGCGGCCGAATCGACGGGCCCACCCTTTTCGACGTAGCCCCGACGATTCGCAGACAACTTGGGATGGCGGTACCGTTTGACTTGCGGGGAACCCCGCTGCACGGCTGAACCGTCGGTTGCAGTGTTCCACGATGACGGGCCGAAACGCGGCGTCATCGAGGCGTTCCGGCGATGCAAACGAAGCTCGGCACTCCCCCGTCTCCCAGCGGGAGAAGGCAGGGTGAGGGCGGTGCGTGTCGGGCGGAATTCCGGCGATTGCGGCCGATCCCGCGCACGCGGCGTTCGATCCGGCCACGTCGGAGAAATACTGAGGCCGCCCGGCTGACACGATGTGTTATCGTGAGACCGGGATCAGCCCGGAACGCAGTTTCCACTGCCGTCGCAGCGCTGCCCGGCGGCGCAGTACGAGACGCAATCGCCCGGGCCCGAGCAAAACTCGCATTCGTCGCGATGGCACTTGGGTTGACAGCGCCCGCTTCCTCCACATTCGAGACACTCGAAATCGTCGGGACACTTGAGGCAAAACGATTCCTCGATGCCCGGAGCGGTGTGGCAAAGGCCGCACTCGCCGCAATCCAGGTCGGTTTGACAAACGTTGCGACATTTTCCTTCTTCGTCGCAGATTTGCCCCTTAGGGCAAAGGTTCATGCACAGTCCGTCCGCGCAGCGGCGGCACATTGGGCAATCGAAAGGGCCGCGGCAGGAACTCAGACACACGCCGTCGCGGCACACGCGGTCGATGAGGATTTCACAGCGAACGCAAAGGCCGATCGAAACGATGAACACGCAATTGCGGCAGGGACCGCAGTCGGTTTGCAATTGGCAAAAAGGCGAACACTCGCCGCTAGGATCGCGGATGAAACAAGCTTCGGTTTCCGCGCAACGGGAAACGCAGCGTCCTTCGCGGCATTCCTCGCAACCGCGTTCCGAGCAACTGGATCTGCACGCGCCGCTGCCGTCGCATCGTTCGCAGCGCGCGGGATCGCAACGCACACGGCAAGCGCCGACGGATTGCCCGGCCGGGATGTCGCACGATTCACATTTCGACGTGAAGCAATCCTGCTCGCCGCGGCAGCGATTGCGGCAGTCGGATATTCCGCCGGAGCGTGGGGTGACGAGGCCCTCCGGGGTATCCAGGAAGTTGCCTGAACCGGGGGGCGCACAAACCTGGTCCGGCGGGCACGCGGAAACGCAGACTCCGCCGAACGGGATTTCGCAGTTTGTCGGATCGCAAACGAATGGGTTGTTGAACGTATTGGCCACGTCGGACAAATCCACGTCGCCATCGCCGTCGCGGTCACCGGGTGGGCATGTTTTGTTGACGAAGACCTCGGGGCCGCTTCGCGTCAGGCAGGCGACAAAACCGGACAAGTCCCGCGAATCGACGACGCCGTCGCCGTTGAAGTCGCCATCGCCGCAGCTTCGCAGGCCCCTTTGAACCGGCTTGTTCGTGCAGCCGTCGGGCTGGGCGTTGGAAGCCGTGGGATCGCATTGGTCCACGGTGCATTCCAATAGGTCGTCGCATCGCTTGTGAACGGGCGTGTGGATGCAGCCGCGTTGCGAGTCGCACGAGTCCGAGGTGCAAGGGACGTCGTCGCCGCAATCAACGGGGAAGGTCTCGCACCCGCCGGCGGCGGGATTGCAGAAGTTGGCCGTACAACGGTCGCCGTCCTCGCACAAGGCGTGGACGGGATAATTGCACCCGAGCCGGCGGTCGCATCGGTCGATCGTGCATCGGATTTCGTCGTCATCGCAGGAAATCGTCGAGCGGGCGCAGGCGGGACTGATGCAAACGTCCAGAGTGCAGGCGTCGTTGTCGTTGCAATCGGCGTCGGATCGGCAGCAGTCGCGGATGGGGCGGTGCAGACATCCAATTCGATCCGCGCCGGGATCTCGCGGCGCGCAGATGTCGCGCGTGCAGGGATCTTGGTCGTTGCAAAGCGAGGATTGCTGGCTGCATGAGCAACCGGCGGAAATGAACGGATTGGGCGGCACGACCGGCTCGCCGGGGGGCGTGTTGGGACAAGCGTCCACGCAATCGTGAATGCCGTCGTTGTCCTGATCCCCGCAAACCGTGCCGTCTCCCAAGTAGCGGGTGCTTACGTCTCCGGCGACGGCGCCGACGCACTCGTCGCGAGTTCGCGCGTCGGTGCAGGTGAATCCCTCATCGCCGCGGCGACCGTCGAAATACGTACAGCAGGCTCCTAGCGCGGTCGCGCATTTCGTGGGCGAGGGGCACGTGCCGCCGGCGTCAACGAACGTTCCCCCGCGGGCTTCGCAGCCGCAGCGATCGTCTCGGCCGCACGTAGGCGGGTTCGCCCGACAGCATGCTCCGGCTGTGTCCGGGCAGGTGACTTCATTGCATGGGACCCCCCGGCCTCGAAACGATCCAAGACGAAGGGCGCAATCCCGTCGATTCGGCAGGTTGAAACACCGCGAATCGGGGAAGCAGCAAGCGCCGTGGCACGATGTGGATCCGCAAACGGTACCGGCACCGAGGAACTCGCGGATCCCCGGTCCGCCGATTTCGCAGGCCGCCCGCGTGAGACCATCGGTGCAAGTAAACGGGGGCACCGGTTCGCCATTGCAGCAGGCTCCCGTGCAGACCAATGGCGGATCCGTTTGATTGCACCGAGTGTTCGGGCCCATGAATTGCCCGAACAAGTTCACCTGGCAGTTCCTTTGGGTGGTGTCGACGCACGTTCCTCCCGAAACGCAGCAGGCGCCGGCCGTGACCGGGCAGGTGATTTCGCCCGAGGCACAGGTTGTCCCGCTCTCGCGGGGTTCGCCGCCGGCCTGACGGCAGGCTTCGCGCGGCATGTCGGCGCACATTCCGGAGGGGAGGCAGCAGGCAAGTTGATCGTCGCATTCTTTCACGTCGTTGACGTTGATGGTTATGGTGAAGCGGGAGACGTTCTCAAGAATGAAGCATTTACGGCCGGAGAAAAGGTGAACGACATGAGATCCGGCCTGGCATTCGTCGGGCGTCCAGTCGAACTTGCTACGAAGTTCTCCAACTCCGGTGATGGCGGGAAACGAGGCCCCTTCGGGGAGAGAACGTGGGTCGGCGAACAGGCACGCCGGGCCCGTGGCGGCCCCCGGGAACGCGATGAAGAAGTTCAGCGGGACGTCTTCATCGACCGTACATTTCCGCTGTGCGAAGTCACACGTGGGATCGGCGGCGATGACGCCGTCGGGCGCGAATCCAGGGGTTTGTATGAAGGGGAAAACCGCGTCGGGCAGGGTCGGCGTACTCGACCGTAAGAACGGGGTTAGCACGAAGAACAGCGCAATGCAGGACCCGAATGTGCGAAGGTCTATCATGGTCTACTCCCCCCCTCGGCGAACGACTGCAACTGGGGGGCATTATACGGCAGTTAACGGGTGTTTTGCAAGCGCTGAGGGGATCAAGAGGCGTAATTATTGAGGTTTTTTTTGCCCGACGCCATCAGCGGCAAGCCGCACTGTCCCGACCGCCGGGCTGCTCGAAACCAGCCCCGCCGAGGCACCTGTTCCTTGCGTTTGAATCTCCGACCGCCACCCCGATCCATTCCAGGCATACCGATCATTCATTCCCAATGGGGATGACGGGACAGATACGAACGAACGACCTATGGCTGTCCAAGCCAATCTGTGTTACTTTCGCATCTTGCTTCATCGCGGTCTCCCGAAAAAACCTTGAACACGTCGGACATGTTACCACCGGCGGGAGACAGCCTTTCATGGGATTACGGACTACCCACTTACCTCCCCCAGCATGCGTACGCAAACAAGGAGCATGCCACCGATCCGTGAACCCACCGATCGCGATGGATGATGGATGGGGCCCCCGCGCCTTTCGATGTGCGCTTAATTTGGTGCCTCAGCCTGCTTTTTCAACTGTTTCTCGTAGGATCTAGCGGCGATTTCCCGCCGGATTGCGTCGGCTGCTGCCTTATCCCGCTTTGCCTCGGCTTTGGCTCTTTCTGCGAGGTAGTATTCATTACCTGCCTGTCCTTCGACAAAAACAGTCGGAAAACTGCGTATCCCATAGTCGTCGTTGAAGCTCTTATTATTCTCTAATTGATTAATTACGTCGCCATGGCCTTTAGGTAATTCCTTCCCTTGCTCGGTTAGCCCGCCCCAGAAGAGTCCCCTTTCCCCTGTAGCGAATAGCCCTTCGATGTACTCCGGCCATGTCTTGATTGTCTTGCTCTCCGCCCTCTGTTCCAACACCAGCGCGCCCCCCTCGAGTCCCTCAGCTGCGCGCGTTAGGTCATCGTCAGTTACATCCTTTAGTTTGCTCGTTCCGTAGGTGGATTCTTCCCGCAATTTGGATACCAGCTTTTCGTAGTTGTCCTCATCCTCGTGCTCCGCAATCCTCTCATATTTCATTTCAGGAAGTCCCCCAAGCCTTTCAGACAATTCTTTGTTGAGCGCAACCTTGGCCCAATCTCGGCCAGCGTCTTTAACGTCGGTAAGTCGACCAAGGACAACGCGATCGCCATATTTGAAGCCGAACAGTGTTCGCTGGTAGATTACCTTGCCACTCCTTCGTGTTTGGGTGTAATCATTTCCGGTCGGATCAATAAGGTTAACGGGGTTTTGCACTACGTACGCATACAGATTCATCCCATCGACGAATCCTTTCGGGTCGCGGGCGAGGAAGCGGCCGGTGGCGGGGTCGTAGTAGCGGGCGCGGTAGAAGTAGAGTTGGGATTCGCGGTCGAACCAGCGGCCGGTGTAGGTGATGACGTTGTCGATGGCGGATTGGGCCAGCGGCGCGCCGGCGGGATCGGTGATGGTCAGGTTTCCGAAGGCGTCGTACTGGTAGGCCTCGACGAGAGCACCCGCAGCGTCGGTCACGTGCGTGATCGTGCCCAAGGCGTCGGCATGGAAGTAGAGGTCAGCCACGGATCCTTGACCCATCCCTGCGTCAAGGGCAGGTCCACGCAGCGGTGAAGCTACGAAGGGAGCTGGGGCACTCTCAAGCCGACCTTCTCCCCGGGACGAAGACGAGGGAGCACTGGGTGGGCATTTGCCTTGGCTGCCGGCGGCGAAGATGGCCTGGACCTCCACGGCGCCGAGGGCGCGGTCATAGATCGAAAGCTCGTCGACCATGCCTCGGAACCAGCGACCTTCCGCTCCGGGGCTGAGGTAGTAGCGACCGATGTTGATCTGACGGTTGTTCTGGCTGATGGCTCCAGTGCAAGGCTGTTCGTCATCAAGATGACCGTCCATATAGACTCGAACAAAGGCGCCGTCGTACGTGCCGGCAATGTGGTGCCACCGATCATCGTTGATGGGCTGGGTCGTGCGCGCGGTCACGTTGTCCTGACCACCGGCATAAATGCCGAAGGCGAGTTGATCGGTGTCGGGAGCGGCTCGCTGAAAGTACCAGGCGCCGCTGGTGTCGGGCGGATTGTAATAGTGCGACTTGTCGACGACCGTGTAGTACCCGGCCGGCGGGGCACCACCGGCTTCGGCGGGCTGCACAATGTCGGCTTTGACCCAGAATTCAACGGTGAGCGCGTTGACCGGAGCGAGGTTGGGCGCGTGTGGAATCACGCCGGAGTCATTATTGCCGTCGAGCCAAATGGCTTGGCCGACGCGACCCGGCTCAAAAGTGGTCGTCGGTGAAACGGAACCTGGATTGCCGTCCCAGATGTCGTCGGCATTTCCTTCGCCGGGCCACCAACTGACCAAATTCGCCGGGAACGGCACGCAGGCCGGCCCTTCGGTCCTTCGCATCGAAATGGCGTCGTCGATGCGATTGGAATAAACGTATGTCGTAAGGACTTGCGCCTCGCCTGCTTCGATCACCTCTGCTCCGTCGCAGAGGTAACGAAGATAGGCTTCGCCCTGGCCGCCTACGTCAACCGTTTTGGCCACCCGGCGGCCGGTGGCGTCGTACTCGTATTTGGTGGTCACGTTCGAACCGACGTTGACGTGCGCGATCAGCCGGTTCTTGAAGTCGTAGGTGAGTTGCGTACCGCCTGCAACCGGACCGGGGCATGCAGGTCCACCGGGCCCGCAGGTATCCGGGCAAGGCGGATTCCCGGCGTAGGCATCGAGCACGGCGAGCACGTCGCCAAGCTCGCAAATCCCGTCGCCGCCGCCGCAGGCGAAGATATCGCCGGCCAGGTCGCAAGGCTGAACGCCGGCGTAGCAGTCGAGCACGCAAAGAACGTCGCCGAGTTCGACGATGCCGTCGTTGTCAGGATACGCCGGGAAGATATCCCCATAGGGGACGCAATCGCACGTGCCGCCGACGCGGGTCAGGTTGCCGTTGGCGTCGTAGGTGTGGAGCGTACCACCCACGGCCGTGTATTCGTTCATGGCATCGACGGCGTAGGGCGTCTGCTGGGAGCCGATGGTCGAGCGCGTGCGGTTGCCGACGCCGTCGTAGCCGAAGCTTCGAGGGTCCTTAGCCGCTCCCGTATAGTTTTCCGAAAGGAGTCGATAGGCAGAGTCGTAGGCGTAGTTGGCCACGCGCGGCAGCCCCAGCTCCTGTCGCGTCTCACCTTTCATCGTCCGGTTGTGCGCGTCGTCATATTCGTACGTGAATTCCACGACGTCCGGCCCGCCGGAGCGCGAATGAAGGATGGAGGTGATCCGGCGGTCGTTGTCGTAGCCGTAGGCCATCGTTGTGCCGTCGCCGTGGGTACGGGCGTGCAACCGGGCTGGCCCGACGTACTCGAAATCGGCGATGCGGTCGGCGCCCGCGCACGGTGGCGTTTCTTCGCAGATCGTCTGGATGCGGTTGAGTGGATCAGGCGTGAACGTAAGAATCCGCCCGCCGGGATAGGTCAACTTCGTTCGGAAGCCTTCACCATCGTGCTCCGAGCGGACATCAAACACTCCGTCATGGGTCTCCAGGCGCGCATTGGAGAGAGAATCGTACGCCCATTCGACGGTATGATCATCGGCAGAGTCGGCGGTATCGTTGTTGTCAAAGGCGTTCGTCATGCGGGAGAGGCCGTCATATTCGAACGTCTGAACCGTCGTGCCGCCTACTCCGGGACCGCGGGCAACGGCCACGTCCGTCAAGCGGTTCACGTCATCGTAAGTGTTGGCGACGACGGTGCCGTTCTGGTCGGTCATTTCGGTTACGTTGCCGTCTCGGTCGTACTCGAACGATCGCACCGTGCCCGCGGGATACTCGGGCGTGGGTGGATACGTTTCCAGGACGAGACGGTCCAGTGCGTCATAGGCGAACGTGATGCGGCACCCTCCGTTGCAGACGCTATTGTCGTCCTGGATGCGGGCGGTCACGTTGCCGTTGTCATCGTATTCCATTTCGGTGGTAACCAACCCGTCGGGGTTGATCGGGTCCGAGGTGTCGATGGCCCCCTCGCCAGTTCCGCCTACGCGAAGCTCCTGCTTTGTTCGAACGAGGCGGCTTAGGTCGTCGTACTCGTTGAGGACGCGGTTGCTCAGCGCATCGATAGTTTTGATCCGATTGTTGCGGGAGTCGTAGGTGATTCGCGTGACGTGGCCGCCGGGATCGGTGGTCGCGATGAGCCGGTCCAGCTTGTCATAGCTATTTTCCGTCGTGAACGCGAATGGCCCGCCGGACCCCGTTTCCGTCTCGATCGTGGCGACTACGTTGTCGTTGCAGTCGTATTGGGTCTCGATGGTATTGCCCAGGGCGTCGGTCACAAGCTTGCGGCGATCCAAGGCGTCGTATTGGTACACCGTCTCATGCCCGTTATCGTCCTCGGTACGGACCAACCGATTGTTGCGGTCGAAGAAGTTCGTCGTTCGGGAGACACCGTCGCCGATCGGTTGGCCGTTCTCGTCGAAGTGATCGACCGAAACGATATCGAGGCGGTTCAATTCGTCATAGTGATTGACCGTTCGGGCCAGCGTGGCCAGGGTGCTGTCCTGTCTTATCGTCACGGTCGGATTTCCGTTGTTGTCGTAGGATTGGACAACGCGGTTCCCTTCACCATCGACAGTCAGAAACAAGCGATCGTAGCCGTCAAACTGATAGGATGTCGTACGGCCCGCGCCGCTGATGCGCTGGATCACGTTGCCGTTCGCATCGTATCCTGTTTGGGAGGTGGATTGCTGCGGCGTGCCGACACCGCCGGTCTCTGCGATCCGATGGTCGCGCTCGTCGTACTCGTACGCCATTTCATTGCCTTCCGGCAGAGTCGTGAGCACGAGGTTCTCGTTCAAGTCGTACGCGTGCGAAGTCTCGAGGAACACACCGGGCGCTTTCTGGGCGCGCTTTCTCGTAAGGTTGCATAGGATGTCATACTCGAATTCGTTTCGGATGGCCGGCAACGTCATCCCGTCATCGGTGATGTTCAACACCTCCGTGAATTCGATCTGATTGTTGATGTCGTAATGGTTGACCGTCTCGTAATGAACCATAGCGCCGGAGTGGAGCGTTACCTCCCGGCTGATGGTACGCTGGACCTGGTTCAGTTCGTTGACCTCAAAGTCCGTCGACCGGCCGAAACCGTCTGTTTGCTTCTTTACGTTGCCCACAGCATCGTACTCAAAGGTGTTCTCGCACGGTCCGCCGTCCACGCCTTCCGGGTCACGGATCTTCTTCAGGAGGTAGCCCTTCATGGGGCCGGATGCGTAATACTCGTACGCGACGGCGTTGCCCTCAGGCGCGATTTCCCTGATCACCTGGCCGAAGTCGTTGTACTGCGTCTTGCGGACCGGGTTCTGCATCGAGCCGTCCGGCAAGGTTGATTGAGGAGACCGAATCTGGACGATGTTGCCGTGGCTCTGGGTGACAAGCCCCTCGTCGTTCAAATCACCAAGCGTCGCCTCTTCGTAGTCAAAGAAGTTCGTGGTGGTATTGCCGCGCGGATCAATCGTGGTTTTCACCTGGTTGTACTGAGTCTCGTACATGAAGCTCGTCACAAGGCCGGGGTCGCTGGCATTTGCTTTCCTGGCGGTCGAAAGCAGATTCCCCTTCTGACGCGGGTCCGAGTTATCCTCGTCAAAGACATAATCGATCAGATTGCCGCCGGGCAGCACTTCCCTTTTCTTTTCGCCCCATTTGTTGTGCTCGTAAGTCGTGATCAGCGGCACTACGCCGGAGCCGGGCACGAGCTCAACGAACGCTGTCTTGCGAACAGCGTGCCCCGCGTTGAAATCGTTCGTGTCCCCTACATTCCGATTGATCAGCCATTCCGTGAGATTGCCGTTACGGTCGCGTTCTCGTGTGAGCATGTGGTTGGCCGGTTCCCCCCCGGGATTAGTGACATATTCATAGGTGAAGAAGTTGACTCCAGGACCTAGGTCCGCTCCATAGCGCTGGCTCAATAGTCGATCAGTTGGATCGTAGGTATTGGAGAGAAAGACCGTTCCGTCGTCACGCGCAATCGTCAACAAGTTGTACTGCAGGGTAGGGACACCGCCGATGTCGTACGTGTAGTGCGAAGATTTCCCGTTGGAAAACGGATTGTCGGGATAGCTGACCGAGGGCGAAGTCGCCTTCACCAGATGCATTCGCGCAGCGTCGCTGTCGTACGCGTACTTGATTTCGCGATCTGCAAAATCTCGGAACTCTTGGAGCGTGCCATCGGGGTTGTAGAAGAAATCAATCGCCCGCCCTAGCGTGTCCACGGCCCGCGTCAATTGTGTCCCAAGGGAGCCGCTTGAGCCGTATTCGAACTGCATCTGATTTCCGTTCCGGTCGGTAATGGACGTAAGTCGAAGAAAACCGTCACTCTGGGCGTCATAGCGAAAAAGAGTACCGTCCTTTTTCTTGACTTCCGCAGTTTGACCTGCGGCGATTTCCCGGAACTCGTCGTAGTACCCCGGGGGGGGCGTCCCCGACTGCATCGGGTCCGGTATCGCTGCAACCTTGTAGATATCCTCCCGTCCTGCGCCATCATGAAACGTGTACCTGCGTCCACAGTCGTCGTATTTAAGGCGCATGTTGTAGTTGAAATCCCAGTTCGCGCCGAGTTGCCCTGCACCTTTCTCGGCGAAGGATGACGGCGTTATCTTTGATTGGCTTCGATATGTCCGGGTGAACTCGAAATCGAAACCTCTTCCGGGGATTTTGAGGTCAGTTTCCGTCAGGTAATACTCACCGGTCGAGAGGATGACCGTATCGTACGCATCACCTCCGATACTCCAGCAGAGCTTTTTCGTGATCTTGCCAATCGGTGGATTGTTCATCCGCTCGCCACTCTGCCCGCATTCGCATGCAGGCATACTCTTTGCCACGGCCGCGCAAATGAAATCGTACACGCCGCCATTGGCGCCACAGCATTCCGGAAATCCGTCGACCGCATTGCAAACCGCGCGGCAACAATCTTCCAAGCCGTTGGGGCTCTTGCAGCCGAACGCCGTATCGTGACAAAACAGATCCGTGCAGACCTGATTCGGGTACAGATCGCATCCCGTCGGGTCGGCGCCGCCACCCACGTCGCCGTCGACAACACACGGCTCGCCACATTGCCCGGTGAACTCCTCGCAATCGGTGGCCAGGGGATTTCCACCGGCCAACGGGCAATCGCCGTCGCCATCGCATTCGGAAAGCGGACAGCAATGCGCGGCGGAGCGAGTGGAGGCGTAATAACACGGATCGTCGCAGGTGATGCTCAGGAAACCCTTCCCCTCGTCGGCATCTGCGCTGCCGACCCGAATCAGATAAAGTCCGCCCTGCGACACGCGTTCCTCAACGACATTTCCGGCGCCGCAGTTGTTGTCGGGGTCTCCGCTGCCCGGGTCGCAGCAAGCCGACTTACCTAGCGGTGGCAGCTCATCGAGCTCCGGCGCTGCGGGGAGACCGCCGGTGCAGGCGATTCCATCGTAGATCGCAATCGTGTGGTTCGGATTCCCGGTGTTGACGCTGATGATGCCGCCGCACGATGCCTCATAGGCAAAATAAATATCGTTCGGGGCTGAACCGCAGGAAACCGCGTTGCTCGACGAGTTGCCCGCCCCAACGTTGGTGTAGGGCGTCAAGCCATCGTAGACATCCACGGAACCCGCGCAGGCGTCGCCCGGCACACC
>Ga0187893_10002441_pt1 | contig 40904 bp, 47 predicted proteins | sample MA1701074metaG_FD_139574 | JGI IMG/M metagenome (GOLD analysis project Ga0187893, IMG submission 139574) | White microbial mat communities from a basaltic lava cave in the Kipuka Kanohina Cave System on the Island of Hawaii, USA - MA170107-4 metaG ...
CTCGACCGGCTCGACCGGCGCCTGCACAGGCGCAGGCGCAGGTTCGGTCACGACCGCGGGCGCCGGGGCGGGCGCCTCCTGCTCGGGGGTCTGTGAGTCCGCGAGCGCGCCGACGGCGACGAGGGCCAACAGCCAGATGATCCAGCCCTTCATCGCCCGCCACCCCCGCACGAGCAGGAGGCAGCCTGGGCTTGCAGCGCGGCCACTTGGGCGCGCAGCTGGTCGTTCTCCGCCTGGAGGCTGTCGACCGCGCCGAGGAGCACCTGGAGGTCGCCGAGCGCGTGCCCCATGAGCTGGGCGTGGGCGCCCTTGCGCTGGCCCACACGGGTGATGACACCGGTCGCGTCGCCGACGAGCTCCCACACGCTCTTCTCGTCGTTCCACACGGGCTGGATCCCCCCGTCGGGGATCGCGAGGACGCGGCCGCGGATCTCGGCCAGCGTGTCCCCGCCCAGCCGTGACCAGCCGACCGCCTTACCCGACTCGGCCATCCGCGAGTGCAACTCGTCGAGCCGCGCCTGCGCGGACCGCAGCGACGAGCGCCACTGGCGCTGCTGCGCGCGGGCCTGGCCCGCTGCTGCCCTGTCCGCGTTCCAGGTTTGGCGGCGTGGCCGCACCGGGCGTGTGATCCTGTTCACACGCGCCCGGGCTGGCTTCGTGGCCTTGCGGACACGCTTCTTGACGGCCTTGCGTGTCCGGGCCCGGGCGTGGTCGACACGCAGGCCGCCCACCCAGACCTGCTCGTACCGGCTCCTGCTGCGCTTGCGTCGGGCGGTCACGCCGCACCCCCGACGCTGTCCGCGGCCACGGTCAACGGAGCAACCTGGCCGGCACGGAAGGGCGCCAGCCGCCGCCGCGCGGTCCGGTCACTAAGCCCGATGGCCGTGGCCACGGCCACGGTCAACTCCGGGTCGGTGACCTTGCCGCCGCCGGCCACATGTCCGGCCACCAACTCGGCCACACGACCGTCCCGCTCGGCCGCCTGGCCGCGGCCACGTGACCGTGACCGTGGCCGGCCGGTGACCGGTGGAGTGCCCGCGGCCACGTCCGCGCGGCCTCGGTCATCGTGGCCGGTCGGGACCGAGTGCAGGTGGCCGCGGCCACTCGTGATGTCCGGCGGGATGGCCGTGGCCACGTCCGCCTCGGTGTCCGCCTCGACGTCCGCGGCCATGCCCTCGGCCATGGGCGTGACCGGCGCGGCCACGGGCGGCGCGGCCAGCCGGTGCCGGCGTGTCCGCCGCAGGTCCGCCTTCATCAGCTCGATGGCCGCGAACAGCATCGGCGAGGGCACGGCGGCCATGACCATCCCCGGCAGGTTGTTGTCTGCGGCCACCACGTTCGCCCACGCGCTCAGCGCGCAAGCGACGACCTCGATGACCGTGGCCAAGATGACGGTGGGGGAGCGGCCGTCCCCGTCCAGGCTGGCCAGATACCCGAGCGCAGCGCAGATCACGATCGCCGTGTCCGGCAGCAGCGCGTAGATCCACGCCAGGGCCGGATACACGGCGCCATAGTCAGCCGCGGCGAACCGCAGCGCGTCGAAGGACAGCCGGAAGCACCCGACCGCGAGCGCCATCACGCCCACACGCGCGACGATCAACGCACGTCGCCTCGTCCGCGCATCCGCCTCCAAGATCTCGGCGGTCATCGCGCCACCGCCTGGCCGGCACGCAGCCGCAGCCGGTCGGCGACCGCGGCGGCCAACGCGGCGCGGCGGTCACCCGCCGCGGCCAGCCGATCGGCGATCGCAGCGGCCACCGCGTGCGTGCTCAGCGATGGCTCGGCCGAGTAGAGGTCGTCCTGACGCTGGGGGGAAGGGCGGCGCTCAACACGCACGCCGAATGAGGTAGGTTCCAGCACGTCCACGAGGGCCTCCCTTGTGGGCCACGCACCGGGCCGTTGTAGCGGCGCCGGTGCACTCTTATCTAGTCACTTACAAAGAGAAAGACGTGTGGCCGCGGCCATCGGTTGCGGCCAACGCGGACACACGGTCATATACGGTCATGTTTGTTACGATCCGGGTGGCGCGGTGGAGCAGCCCGGTTAGCTCGGCAGCCTCATACGCTGCAGGTCGGCGGTTCGAATCCGTCCCGCGCCCCGGTCCCTCTTATGCGCGCGCAATGAACCGGTTGGCCATGTCGAACGCCTTGGCTCATTTCGATGGTGGCCATTGGCCAACAGTGCGCTTCAGTGCCCATATAGCCCGAATCCTCCGCACCCTTCCGCGCGCCTTACAGGCAGTTGCCCCGGCGACCGAATAGGACGGCCCCGGGCGTGGCCAACCCTGTAAGGAGGGTTCGACATGCACAGCATCACCCAGACTTCCCGGAGCGCAACCGGGCTGTTCACCGCCGCCTTGGTCGTGATCGGGGTCCTGGTCACCGCTTGCGGCCCGACGCCCCCCGCCGACCCGCCGGAGCCGAGCGCGCAAGCCGAGCCGGCGCAGACCGCCCCGGCGCCCCAGCCGGAGCCGGAGCCTCAGGACGTGCTCGCCCGGGCCGCTTGCCGGCATTGGCGCAACATCACCAGCGACTTGACCGCCGGGCTGTACACCGACGCCGAGTTGCGCGAGAAGGTCAAAGAGGTCTACGGCGACGCCCAGTACGCCGACGACCCCGCGATCGTCGCCCACGCCGAGGGGCTGCTGCGCTCGGTCACCCTCCAAGACGTCGACGAGTTCGGCGAGCAATGGACCGCGTTCTCGACCGCGTGCATGGAGGGCGGCCACCTCGCCGCCTAACCCTCGCCCTCGCTCACCCAAGGCCGGGATGCGCGTCCCGGCCTACGCCATTCCTCCCCGGCGCCTCTGTCAACCGGCGTTGACGGAATCCGACTCAGCTCCGACAGCATCCCGACAGCGTCGCGACAGCATCAGATCTGCAAGCGCGTGCACAGTGGTGCAGACAAAGACGCTCCTATCAGTACATCTCGGGTCGGACATACCGGGCTATTCTGGGGTGTGCAGCTAGCGCCTACTTCTGCAAGAACTGCCAGACGTAGCGCCTCAGGGGGCCACCCACGCCAAGCTGGCGGCCAGCGCGAGCAACCAGGCGGCCACCGGGAGCGAGGGGTGGCGCATCGGCGGGTGACCGTCGATGGCTCGCAGCCGGTCACGGCGGTGGACAGCACCCGCCAGCGCGCCGCCGACGCCGCCGACGATCGTGGGCACCGGGTTGCCGGGGGCGACGAACTGCCCGGCGGCCACGGCGAGGACCGTCCCTAGCCAGGCATAGGCGACCATGACGACCGTCCCGGTCACCAAGGTGTAGCGGCGCCGCGCGTGTTTCGCCGCCCGGCGCAGCGGGCCCTCGTTCCGGCGCCACCACTGGCCAGCCCAACGCCCGGCCTGCCGCATCAGCAGGTCCCACTCAGACTCGCCGACCCTCGCCGGCGTACGGGGCGTACGGGGCGCCGCGCGGAGCGCGTCGTAGCGGGCGCGGGCGGCTGGGGTCCGTACCAGGCCGTAGGCGACATTGATCTGCTGGATGCGCCGCGTCGCCTCCTCGCGATGCTCAGGGGGCAGGCGATCGGGATGATGCTGCCAGGCAAGCCTGCGGTGGGCCTGTTTCAGGGCGGCTTGGCCAGCGTCGGGAGGTACGCGCAGCACAGAATAGGCATCGACGAACGCGTCGATCTGTGGGTTGAGCTGCCGGTCGGGCATCCGCCGATCTTAGTGCGCCGGAGCAGTGCCCGAGGATCCGTCACATCTCCGTGACGGATCCTGGGATACACTCGCCTTGGTGCCTGGATACAGGTCTTTGCCCTTGCATGTCCTCCGCCCAACTCGTTATAGTGCGATAGTGAATCAGGGCGGTCTTGTTGCAGCCATCCTGCCGACTAGCAGCCTCACCAGGTGCGGGAAGCATCCGGCCCGGGTGAGGTCTTTCGTCTAAGGGGTCTGCGAGACCGACTGGCCATGCCGAACAACATCCCATATCCGCAGCGTTACGGGTTTTGGGTCGCGCCTAGGCGCGACTTTGCCACGCGTAGACAACATGCAGGAGGACTCCCCGCATGAAGGCCCTTGTCGGTTCCTGGGACCAACGTCCCTACCAGCTGCTCGCGGAGATCACTGCGTTACGTACCCGGGTGGCTGAGCTCCAGTCAGAACTCACCGACGCGCGGGACGAGAACGCGATCCTCCGTCAGCTCCTGCGTACCCGCGAAGAGGTACCCGACGACCTGACGGTCGTCGCCAGCTGACGCGAGCAACCCTCCAGAGCGGCCCGGCGGGCCGCTCTTGTCGTGAGCGGATTTGGCAGATTTGCCTCACGTGACAGATCCTGCCTTACTAGCCGGGTGTTCTTGAGGTCGATCACCCTTAGAGGCTTCAAGTCCTTCGCTGACAAGACTGTCCTGGATCTCGAGCCGGGCGTTACGGTGATCGTGGGACCGAACGGCTCGGGGAAGTCCAATATCGTCGACGCGTTGACGTGGGTCTTGGGCACGCACAGCGCGAAGACCTTGCGTGGCGGCTCGATGGCGGACGTCATCTACGCGGGCGCGCCGGGTCGAGCGGCGCTCGGGCGGGCGGTGGTCGAGATCACCATCGACAACTCCAGCGGCAGCCTCCCTATCGAGTTCTCCGAGGTCAGCGTCTCGCGCTCGGTGTTCGCGAACGGCGAGACGAGCTACCGCATCAACGAGGTCGACTGCCGGGCACTCGACGTGCAAGAGCTCCTCAGCGACACGGGGCTCGGGCGGCAGACACACACCATCGTGGGCCAAGGGCAGCTCGACGCCGTTCTCGGGGTCCGGCCGGAAGAGCGGCGCCTGTTCATCGAAGAGGCGGCCGGCATCCTCAAGCACCGGCGGCGGAAGGAGCGCGCGCTGCGCAAGCTCTCCCAGATGGAGAGCCACCTCGAGCGCTTGACCGACCTCCTGCGAGAGCTGCGCCGCGGCCTGCGCCCTCTCGAGCGGCAAGCGGAGGCCGCCGCGAAAGCCGCGCAGCTGCAGGCCGCCCTCCACGAGGTGCGCGTCACGCGCGCGCTTCGCGAGCTGGCCGCGGCTGATGCCGCCGTCGCGTCGGACGAGGTCGCGCGGGCCGCCTCACGCGAACGGCTGGAGTACCTGGGTAGGCAGCTCACCCAGGCACGCGAGCGGGAAAGCGCGATCGAGGAGCGGCTGGACCGTCTCGCGCCGGCCGCCCGCGCCGCGACCGAGACGCACTTCCGGTTGGCGAACCTCACCGAGCGGTACCGCGGTCTCGTCGATCGCATCGCCGAGCGACATCGTGGCCTCCGCGACGCCGTCGAGGAGCCGGTCGCCGGGCGGGATCCGGACCAGCCGCGGGCGGACGCGCGCGAGGCGCGCCACGCGCTGCAGGAGGTCGAGGTTCACCTCGTCGAGGTACGCGCCCGGCTCGAGGCTGCGTTCCAGGCTCGGCGGGAGGCCGAACGCGCGCAGCGCGCGCATCAACAGGCGGCCGCGGCCGAGGCGCGCCGCCGCATCGAGGACCGTGAGCGCCGGCTGCGATGGGAAGGTGAGGTCGCGGCGCTGCGCGGCCAGATGGCTCAGGCGGCCAGTGAGGACGGGCGGCTCGAGAGCCAGGACAGCGGCCAGACCTCCCGGCGTGAAGAGCTGCTCGGCGACATCGATGCGGTCCAGGCCGAGATCCAGCGGCTGGACGGGGACACGGGGCGGCTCGAGCGGCAGCTCGAGGCGGCGACCCGGCTCGCCGAGCGCCGGCAACACGCCGTGACCGAGGCGGCGAAACGTGAGCGCGATCTCGAGCGCCAGCGAGCATCGCTGGAAGCCCGCGCGGACACGCTCACGGCCGCCGCGCGGGATCCGGGTGAGAGCGCCGCGGCGCTGCTCGAGGTGGCGCGGGGCAGGGGGCTCGACGGCGTCCTCGGTCGGCTCACGGACCACATCACGGTGCCCCACGAGCACGCCCCCGCGGTCTCGGCCGCGCTCGGCGCCTTGGGCTTGGACGACGCCCTGGTCGTGAAAGGCCGTGACACCGCTGTCGCGGCGATCGGGCTCGTGCGCTCCCAAGCGCTGGGGTGGGCGGTGGTGCTCCCGGCGGATGCCGCGCCGCCGGCCGTCCCCGCCGACCTCGCGGGGGAGGGCGCCCGCCCACTCGCGGGCGTGCTCGAGGAGGTAGGTACCGGCGAAGCGCCTGTGCGCGTCATGCTCTCTCGCGCGCTTGCTGGCACGTACCTCGTCGAGGACTTCTCGGCGGCCTGCCGGCTGGCGCCCGCGCATCCCGACCTGGTGTTCGTCTCGAGTGATGGGGACATCGCGGGCGCGCGCGGGTACGCGGGTGGCGGGCGGTCCGGTGCGGCACCGGTCCTCGCCCTCGCGGCGGCCGCCGAGGCGAGGCGGCAGGCGGAGGCGGTCGCGTCCGCGCTGCTTGTCGCGGGCCGCCAGGTCGGCGACGCCGACCGCGCGTTGACGGCCGCGCGGCATGAGCTGGACGCCGCCACCGCGGCGATGCAAGAGTCCGACGGGCTCATCACCGCCGGAGCCGAGCGCCTCCGCCGGCTGCGCAAGGAGCTGGCACATGCCGAGTCGTCGCTCGCCAAGCTTCAGTCGCAGCGGGCCGACCTGCGCCGCGAGGTCGACGAGCGGCTCAAGCGGCTCGACGCGCTGGAGAAGCTGAACCTGGCACCGCAGGAGCTCCCGGTCGATGTACCCGACCTGGAGGCCGAGCGGCTCGAGGACGCGCTGAGCGCCAGACGCGAGCAGGAGGTGCAAGCGCGCATCGAGGTGAACGCCGCGAAGGCGCGGGTAGAGGAGCTCACGAGCCGGATCGAGGCATCCGAGCGCGAAGCCGCGGACGTCGAGCGCCGGCTCGCGGAGCTGCTCCAGCGGCGCCAGGCGAGGCTCGAGGCGATGGAGCGCCTCCAGGAGCTGGCCGGGCTTGCGGACGCCGCGCTACGGCAGGCGGAACGCTCGACGGCCGAGTCCTTGGAGCAGCGTGACGAGCGGGAACAACGCTGTGCCAAGGGACAGGAAGAGCTCGGCGCCATGCGGGCTCGGGCACGCGAGCTCCAGGCCAGCGTGGAGGCGTTGGGCGAGCAACGGCATCGGGAAGAGCTCGCGAGCCAGGAGCTGCGCCACCGTCTCGACGCCGCCCGGGCCCGCCTCAGCCAAGAGCTGGGCCTCGATCCGGACACCGCCCTTTCGCAAGCCCGCCCCGCGGACCTCGAGCCCGACCCCGCGCGGGACCTGGCGCTCGCGGACCGCGAGGACGGGCTGGCGAGCAAGCTCGCGCTGCTCGGTACGGTGAACCCGTTGGCCGTCGAGGAGTACGAGGCCCTGCGCGAGCGCCACGAGTTCCTCACGGCACAGCTCGAGGACTGTCGCTCGTCGAAGCGCGACCTCATGGAGGTCGTCGAAGCCGTGGACGAGCGGGTCCGCGAGCTGTTCGCGAGTGCGTTCGCGGACGTGGCCGCCCAGTTCGAGCGGCTGTTCCCCCGGCTGTTCCCCGGCGGCGAGGGCCGGTTGTTCCTCACCGACCCCGACGACCTTCTGGAGACCGGCGTCGAGGTGGAGGCTCGCCCGCCAGGAAAGCGGGTGAAGCGGCTCTCCCTGCTATCCGGCGGCGAGCGCTCCCTGTGCGCGTTGGCGGTGCTCTTCGCGATCTTCGCGGCCCGGCCGTCGCCGTTCTACGTCTTGGACGAGGTCGAGGCCGCCCTGGACGACGTCAACCTCCAACGCTTCCTCGACGTCGTCCGCGACTTCGACCACAGCCAGCTCCTCATCGTCACCCACCAGAAGCGCACGATGGAGATCGCCGACGTCCTCTATGGCGTCACGATGCGTGCCGGAGGCGTGAGCAAGGTGATCAGCCAGCGCGTCGCCGACCTCTTTTCCTGCACTGTGCAGAGTTAGTCCAGCATACCGGACTAACTCTGCACAGTACGGGGTCAAGGCCATCGACTGTCTCATCGCGGGACTAGGCTTGGGGGCCTATGGAGCTCGTCATCGTCGCGATCGTCGTCATTGTCGGGCTGCTCGCGTTCATCGTCGGGCTCGTGGTGAGAGGGGTCGGTTCCAAACCGACCCTGGACGCGCAGACCGAGGACGCCCTGCAGGGGTCGGTCGAGGAGCAACGGCCCGTCGCCGTCGACACCCTCGAGCGTCCACCCGCCGACCTCGGGGTGGAACCTCCCCAGCCGATCGACATCGAGGAGCCGCCCCCGCCTCCTCCGGTGGTGGTGGACGAGGAGCCGCCGGCCCCGCCGCCTCCAGTCGTGGTGGAGGAGGAGGAGCCGCCGCCGGTCCCGCCGCCTCTGGTGGTGGTGGACGAGGAGGAGCCGCCGCCGGCCCCGCCGCCTCTGGTGGTGGTGGACGAGGAGCCGCCTCCGGCCCCGCCTCCGCCGGTGGAGGAGCCAGCCCCACCCGTGGTCGTGGAGGAGCCGCCGCCACTCGGCGTTCGCGACCGGTTCCGGTTGCGGCTCGGGCGTGCCCGGGGGGCTCTGCGCCTTGGCGGAATCTTCCAGCGGGGAGTCGACGAGGAGGCCTGGGAAGAGCTAGAGGAGTCGCTGATCGCGGCCGACGTCGGGGTCGAAGCGAGCCTCGAGCTGGTCGAAGGCCTGCGCGGCCGGGCGAAGGCAGAGGGGGTGCGCACGGGCGAGCAGGCCCTCGCGTTGCTCAAAGAGGTGCTGCGCCTCGAGCTGTTGGTGACCGATCGGACCATGCACCGGCGACCTGAAGGCACGTCGGTCTGGTTGTTCACCGGCGTCAACGGGACCGGCAAGACCACCTCGATCGGCAAGCTCGCCGCTCGCCATCAGCGGCAGGGCGAGACGGTAGTCCTGGCGGCCGCGGACACGTTCCGGGCCGCCGCGGCCGAGCAGTTGGAGCTGTGGGGCGAGCGCGCGGGTGCCCGGGTCGTCCGCCACCAGCAGGGCGCTGATCCCGCCGCCGTCGCGTACGACGGGTACAAGTCGGCCAGTGCGAGCGGTGCCGACCTCCTCATGGTCGACACCGCGGGCCGATTGCAGAACAAGCGCGCGCTTATGGACGAGCTGTCAAAGGTCAAGCGCGTGCTGGAGCGCGACGCGGGGCCATGCGACGAGGTGCTGCTCGTGCTCGATGCCACCACGGGCCAGAACGGGCTCCAGCAGGCGCGGGCGTTCCTGGAGGCGGTGGACGTCAGCGGCGTCGTGCTCACCAAGCTCGATGGCACCGCGAAAGGCGGCATTGTCATCGCGATCCAGCGGCAGCTTGGGATCCCCGTAAAGCTGGTTGGGCTGGGCGAGACGATCGACGACCTCGCCGACTTCGATCCCGACGCGTTCGTTGACGCGCTGTTCGCCGACGTCGCCCAAGACGTCGCCCAAGACGGCGAGCAAGACGGCGAGCAAGACGGCGAGCAAGACGGCGAGCAGGATGGCGAGGATTGACTCCATGCCCTCTATCGCCGAGCTGGGCCAACAAGACGTGCGGGAGGCTCTAGAGCTGCTGGGCTGTGGCGAGGTTCCCGCTCATCGGAGCGTGGCGCTGCGCGCGCTCCGTGAGCTGCTCGCGGCGCCGGACGGGGTCCGGGCCGCGCTTGAGGGGGCGCCCGAGGGCGCCCGAGCGGCCTTCCTCCGTCTCGTGGAGGAGGGACCCGCACCGGTCGAGGACCTCCTCGGTCGCGGGTGGTGGGGCCATGGGATGATGCCGCCGCCACTGGACTGGCTCCAGCGGCGCGCGTTCGTCCAGGTCGGGGAAGATGGCCGGGTGCACCCAACCGACGAGGCGCGAGAGGGTTTCGTCACCTTGAGCCTCGGATTAGCGTTCGATGAACACGAATCACCGGTGGCCGCCTCGCCGCTGGTTCGCGTGGAAGACGCTCGCGCGGTGGTGATCGCACCGACGGCGGCCGCCCTCGACCGGGCGCTCTGCGTCTCCGGCGCCGCGCTGCGGGCGGTCGCCCCCACGGTCGCGGTCTCGACACGCGCGTCGACGGCGGTCAGCGCCGCGCTGCGCGCCGCCGGAGTCGCCCTGGACGAGGGCGCGGTCGTCACGGCGCAACCGGACGAGCCCGCGCTACCGACCACGACGGAAGAGGCCGTCGGCCCCCGCGCGGTCCGCGCGTTGCTCCAGCGTGCCGTGGCCGAGGGCCGCCAGGTGCGCCTCCAGTACTTCGCCTCGTCGCGCGGCGGCGCGGCCACCGACCGGGTCGTCGATCCCTGGACGTTCTCCGACGACCTCCTCCGCGGCTTCTGCCACCTGCGCTCGGGCGAGCGCGCCTTCGCCGTCGACCGCGTCGGCCGCGCCCTCCTCCTCCCCACCCCCACCGAACACCCCCCACCCGGCTAATCGCACAGCTGAGGAGATACGTAATGTCGTATCCAGATCCCTGCTATTTCGGTGACAAAGGCGAGATCAGCCCGGTATTCAGACCTGCGGGCGCCGAGCCGGAACTGACGCTGGGCGCCTCTGCCTACCATTACCTGCCAGGTCAGCATCCACGGACGGGAAGTTTGGCCTGTACCGGGTAGACCGCAATGAATCCGGCGAGCCGGCATCGATGCTGCTGCTGTTCACCCCGGGTGCACCGCGTGAGGGGTAATTTCGAGGACCTCGCCGAGATCGATCGGCTCGCCGACGCGGAGAGGGCGGAGTTTTTCGTGCGCCAAGAGAGCTACTGGACCGGAGCGCGACCGTTTTCGGCTGGCCCCTGTTTCCGCATGTGCGCTTCTTCGGTGGATTCAGGTTGGCGGGATTGGGGCTAGCGCGCCTAGGTACGTGTTGCTATCGTGACGCCTAGCCAGATCTCGTGATCTAGCCTGCGAGCACGTACTGGGGGGCAGGGGGGTCACAGTGATGTTTGTCGCGAACCAGCATCTTGCAGTCAAGAGCAGTTGGTGCAGCCCGATCGCTCCAGAGCAGCTGGTGCCACGCCTGACCGAGCGTATCCGTGACCGAGGCGGGCGTCTGGAGCCCGGCGATGGTGACAGCGTGGCCGCGAAGTTCGGGTCTCGAGCCGCGTTCGTGGTCGGCGGAATGATGTTGGCCCGAGGAATGCTGCCCTACCGAGTGGCGCTCCAGGTGGGGCCTGATGCCGAGGGATCACGGGTCGCCGTGTCGATCGTGGACGAGGTTCCCGGTGCCGTCCGCACGCAAGGGTTGCAGCGGGAATGCCAACGCGTGTTCGACGACCTCGTCGGCGCCCTGCGGTCGGCCGGGTAACCGAGACCCTCTCAGACGTCCATGGTGGTGAGTCGCCATGGACGAGCGGAGGATGGTGCGGATGCTCGTTGATGACGCTAAGCGACGCGAATCCGGCGTCGTCGATGGCTTGGCGCTGAGAGCTGACGGCCTGGTGAAGAGGTTTGCTTCCTTCACCGCCGTCGCTGGCCTCGATCTGCGGGTGCCGGCTGGGGCGTTCTTCGGCCTCCTCGGGCCGAACGGAGCGGGGAAGACCACCACGCTCCGAATGGTCTGCGGGCTCCTGCGCCCCGACGCGGGGCGGGTGACGATCGCCGGTGCGGACGTGTGGGAGAACCCGGCAGCGGCCAAAGCCGCGATCGGTGTCCTGCCGGACGGGATCGCCACCTTCGACCGGCTCACTGGCCGCGATCTGTTGACCTACCACGGCTTGCTCCGCCGCCTGCCGCGCGATGTGGTCCGGGAGCGGGTGGGTCAACTGCTCGACGTCATGGACCTCGCGGGCGCGGCGGATACACGGGTCGAACACTACAGCCGCGGGATGCACAAGAAGCTGGGGCTTGCGGCCGCGCTCCTCCACCGGCCGGGCCTGCTGATCCTCGACGAGCCACTCGAGGGGATTGATCCCGTGAGCAGCCGGACGCTGCTCGCTGTGCTGGAGAGCTTCCGTGCTGGTGGCGGCACCGTCGTTATCTCCAGCCACGCCATCGAGGTCGTCGAGCAACTATGCGACCACGTGGCGATCATGGATCACGGCCGAGTCGGCCAGGCCGGCGCCACGCGTCAGCTCACCGATGGGCGGTCGTTGGAGCAGGTGTTACTCGACCTCGTCGGCGCCCCGCTGACCGTGCGTGAAGTACAGAAGAGGCTGCCGTGGTTAGCGCGCTAGTCGGCCTGAAGCTCAAGCTGTTACTCGCGAAGGTAGGCAGCCCGCGTGGGGCAGTCGCCTTCGCGGCTGCCTGGTTCTGCTCCGGGGTGCTGGCCTGCGCACTCGTCGTGCTCGCGATCGGTGTCGGCGCGACGCCCAACACCCCGCTGGCCCTTCGCGCCGGCATCACGAGCGCGGTCTGGGCCGCCTGGATCGCATCCCCCGTTCTCGCGCCCTTCGTCGGGTTCGGGGGCCAGTCTCTGGAGACCGCGCGGATGGCCGTCCTGCCGTTGCGCGGCCGAGACCTGATCAAAGGCCTTCTGGTCGCGGGCCTCATCGGGCCGCTCCCAACACTCACCGCCGTAGGGAGCGTCGCTCTCACCCTCGGCCATGCCCGCAGCCTGTGGGGTGGGGTTGTCGCGATCATGGCCGCAGTGCTTCTCGTAGCCCTGTGCCTGTCTGGCCAGCAGATGGTTGCTGGAGCGTTGGCCACTCGTGGCTCCCGGCGCCGTGGCGTCGTTTCGGTGTTGTCGGCCGTGGTGGTCGCGGGGTTTGTCGCGGTCTTGTGGCCGGTGGCCGACGGTCTCGACGGGCTCCATGCCGTCATCACCTGGAACCCCGCCGGGCAGATCGGCGTGGCACTCCACGACCTTCAGGCAGGCGACGTGGCCTTGGCGCTCCCGCACCTCGTCGTCCCCGTGGTCGCGCTCGCTCTCGGCCTAGCATGGTGGGCCAGGACGATCGACCGAACGCTCTTCGCGGTGGTACCGGATTCCGGGCACCCCACCGGCCGGAGCGTGGTCGGGCCCATCACGCGGGCCTTGCCTGGCGGGGACCATCGGTTCGCCGCCGAGGTGGCTCGCCAATTCGTCTACCTGGTCCGGGATCCCATACGGCGCCTGAACTGGTTCACCGTGTGTGTCATCGGGACAGGCGCGCTGCTCTACCTGTCGACCGGGGTGATCGAACTGCCCGAGACGGCCTGGGTGTTCCTTCCCGTCGCCGTTTCTCTGCTCGCCGCTGGTGGCGTCAACGCGAACTTGTGGGGCTTGGACGGCAGTGCCGCGTGGGTAGAGGTGGTGTCGTCCGAGTCGTTGGCGGCCGACGTCCGTGCCCGCGCCACCGTCGCAGTCGTCGCGGGCTGCCCGAGCGTCGCCATCGCGTGCCTGGTGATCGGGCGGTGGAGCGCGTTGCCGCTGGCGCTCGCGGCGCTCCTGTCGCTGACCGGGGCGAGCAGCTACGTCGGCGTGCGGGCACCCTTGCGTCGCCCAGAGCACGCGTTCGCGGCATCACCGGATGTCGGCGGGCGCAACATCGCCCTCACCGTCGTCACACAGCTCGCCGCTTTGGCCGTGCTGGTCCCCGGGTTCGTGCTGGTGCTGTGGGGCGATTCCTCGGGCGTGTGGGCCCTGGCGACGACCGGGCGTGTCCTCGTATTCGCGGTCGGAGCTGGCGCATGGGCGGTGGGCACCAAGCTTGCGGCTCGCGGGGCCACGGCCGATCCGGCGGGCCTCATGGCCGCCGTCTCCGGGTGGGACGCCGCCGCGGTGCCCAGGCCAGCCCGTGAGCTCACCGGGACGCTGTCGCGGCAGACCGGCGGGTCGGCAGGTGACGGTCGATGACCATGAGTCAGCAGATTGGTCGGCCAATGCCCGGGAACAGCCGGCTCTCGGTGGCCGTGGCAACGACCGAACCACTCGCGGCGATCGGCCTGGCAGCTGTCATCGACTCCCAGCCCGACATGTCGTGCAGCGTGCGCGTCAACGGCGACGAGACCAGTTTGCTCGACATTCTTGCGCACGCGCCGCCCGATGTGTGCCTGCTCGACATCCCCGACCATCAGGCAGGCACGGCACTGGTGAACGTCGTGCAGACCCAATGCCCTGACGTCGGCTTGGTGGTGGTCGCCACCGAAGCCAAGATGGGCGCGCTCGTCCTCACGCTCGAGCGCGGCCCGGCGGCGATCCTCACGAGAGAGTTGCTGTCTGCCGAGTCGGTCGCGGCGGCAGTGCGCGCCGCGGTACGGGGACTCGCCGTGCTCGACACCTTGGCGCTCGCAGCCTTGACTCAGCAGCTCGGCCCGCTGCCCGACTCAACCATATTGGTCGGGGCGATGGAGGGAGTGGCGAAGCTTACTCCTCGGGAATACGACATTCTGGCGTTGCTCGCCTGCGGTCAAGGAAACGCTGAGATCGCCCGCAGGCTGTCGCTTTCGATACCCACGGTGAAGGGACATGTCAGCAGCATCTTGTCCAAGCTTGCGGTCTGCAATCGGTCCCAGGCCATCGTCGTCGCCTACTCTCTCGGTCTCATACCGTTTTCCGCACGTTTGCCTGTGGCATGAGCACAGGTGGTGCCGTTCCGGACGGGATATTCAGGCCTGAGGCCCTTGCCGCACGGCAAGGACCCCGAGAAGGCATATCGCGTGGGGAAGCGGAGCCCAGTCCGTTGGAGCGTTGGAGCGGCTTCGTGCTCTGTGCCGTCGTGCTCCTGGCGCTTGGGATCGCACTGAGCTGGCCGGTTCCCCGGCTGGTTCGCGTAGCGGTCGTCGGGCCGAACGGGGACGGCGGCGAGTTCTTCGTCCTCGCCGCACCGCGAGATGCCGAGAAGCTAAGGGTGGGTGACGAGCTCAGCGCCTACTTCTCGCTCGAGACGCCGGCCTCTTTCCGACTGGTTAGCGTGATCGGCGTCGTTGGCCCCGATGACGTCGCTGCCCGGTACCACGACGAGAAGGCGCTGCTCGACGTGGCAACGGTGAGCGTTGCCCTCGGGCGAGCAAAGCTAGAGGCTGGCAGCGTCGATATGCGTTCGCAGCTGACCGCGTCCGTGAGCCTGGGGACGCTCCGCGCTGGCTACCGGCCAGTGCTCCACCTCCTGTTCCGTAGCAACCTGTGAAGTCCTCGCCTCGCGTCCCGGTTCTGTTGCAGCAGACCCCGACGGAGTGCGGGCCGGCGTGCCTCGCGATGGTGATGAACGCGTTCGGTCACCGTCTCACAGTGGAGGACTGCGTCGAAGCGGCCGGTACCGGTCGAGACGGCGCGAGCGCGAGGACGCTGATCCGTGCAGCGACGGCCCTGGGTGGCCAGGCCCGCGCGCTCTCTGTGGCAGACCACCGACTGCCGGGCGTGGCGGTGCCCGCAATCGTGCATTGGAGGTTCAACCACTTCGTCGTGGTCGAGAGAGTGAGGCGCCACGGCGTCGTGATCGTCGACCCCGGGAGAGGCCGACGGCATGTGAACCACGAGGAGTTCTCCGACGGGTTCACCGGCGTCGTCGTCGAAGTGCGGCAAGCCGAACACATCAGCCCTGGCAGCGATCCACCGCCCAGTGGAGTCCGCATGATGATGTCGATGCTGAGCCGTGTCCCGGCCGTGCGGAGCCTGTCGGCACAGCTACTGCTGGCTGCGCTGGTGCTCCAACTCCTCGCCGTCGCACCTGCTGTGGTCAGTCTCGTAGTGTTCAACCAGATCTTACCGTTCGGCCTCACCGAAGTGATCTCGTCGGCCTTAATCGCTGTCGGGATTCTGGTAATCGTCAGATTTGTCGTATCCTTATCGCGCTCTTCGATGCTGCTCACTCTCCAGAACCGCGCCGACCGCACGTTGACGGACCGCGCGCTCGAGACCATCCTCGGATTGCGCTACAACTTCTTCGAGGGCCGGGGGCATGGCGATACCGTGATGCGCCTGATGAGCACGGCGACGATCCGGCAAGCGTTAGGACTCCAGGCCCTTGGGGCCATATTGGACCTCCTCGTGTCGGTCGGTTACGTTGCGGTACTCGCCGTTGTGGCGTGGTGGGCTCTGATCGTGGCGGGCGGGCTCGGAGTGGCACAGATCGTTCTTGTCCTGGGGATCTCACGCTGGCTTCAGCCTCGAATCGACGAAGAGCTTCACGACCAAGCCAGTACACAGAATGCGATGGTCGAAGTCGTCGCCGCGATGTCGACCATCAAGGCGAACGCGAGCGAGCCAGTTGTGTTGGCTCGGCTGCGCGACGCGCATGAGCGACAACTGGTCAGTGGGTTGCGCCGAGGACGTGTCGGGGCTATCGGTGAGGCGCTGGTCGGAAGCCTTCAGGTAGCCGCCCCTCTGGTCATCGTCCTCTGGGGCACCGAGCGCGTCGTCAACGGGAACTCGTCCGTAGGCGCCCTGGTAGCGGCGAGTCTCCTGGGTGCGCTGCTCATGAGCAGCCTGGCTTCGTCCGTGGCGTCCGTCCAGCAACTCTTGCTCGTGAGCAGAATCGCCGATCGCCTGGCGGACCTGTTCCGCCAACCTCTCGAACAACCTGACCCAAATCTTCCGCGATGGGGCCGGTTGTCGGGGTCCCTCGACGTACGCGGCTTGCAGATCCGCTATGGAGCGCATGCGGCCCCGGTGGTTGACGGCGTGAGCTTCCGCATCGAGCCCGGCCAAATGCTTGCGATCGTCGGGCCGAGCGGCGCGGGCAAGAGCACCCTGTTGAAGGCGTTGATCGGTCTGCTGGAGCCCTCCGCCGGCAGCATCTGCTACGACGGCCAAGAGATGAGGGGACGCGACCTCGGAAGCCTGCGTAGGCAGTTGGGTGTCGTCTTGCAGGAAGTCGCAATCTTTGCGGGTACCGTCCGGGACAACATCGCCTTCGACGACCCTGATGTCTCTCAGGCAGAAGTCGAGCGTGCGGCTGCACAAGCGTGCCTGCTCGGCGACGTGCTCGCGATGCCGATGGGCTTCGATACACAAGTCGGGGAAGGCGGTGTCTCGCTGTCCGGGGGCCAGCGGCAGCGTCTCGCAATTGCTCGAGCACTCTTGCGACGGCCCAGCATCATGTTCCTCGACGAGGCAACAAGCCATTTGGACATCCGAACCGAAGCGGCTGTGGCCCAGGCTCTCGAATCACTCGACTGCACGCGCATCGTCATCGCGCACCGGATGAGCACGGTGCGCGCCGCCAACCAGATTCTCGTGCTCGACGCCGGCAAGATAGCCCAGGCAGGCACCCACGAAGACCTGTTGAGCGTCGAAGGAGTTTACGGCTCTCTGGTCGCTCCTCAGCAGGTCTGTTAGATGTGTGGAGCCTCCGCGCCGTTTAAGGCGCGGAGGCTTCGATCCACCCCACCGCACTCAATCGGGCCGGGACAACCCCCGGTCGGCCCTGATCAAGAACAGACAGGTCATTGTGGGCGTCTTGTACGCTGCCGCTGCCGGCCGACGACAAGGACGGCGAGCACCCCTGTGACGACGCCAGACACCACTACCGCGGCCGTCCCGAGAGGCGTGAAGGCCGCAACGAGCCCACACACCACCCCGACGGCCAGCGCGATCAAGACAACTTGAGAGATCATTCGCATTACACGCCGCCGTTCAAGGTCAAATCGGGTTGTTAGAAGAAGCTTGCAACGACTCCCGAGACGCAGCCTCCCGCAGCACCACTCACCGCGCCGATCCCTGCACCCGGGAGGGCACCTACACCACTGGCGAAGGAGCCTGCTACCGCTCCCGTTACCGCCCCGCCCGTACCGCCTATGACCGCACCTTTCGCGCACTCGGCAAACGGGTTTCCACCATTGACATAGTCCAAGATTTCGTCGGGCAGCTCGACCAACGCAGAATTGACCATGAATCTCTCCGTCCGTAGGTTCGCCGCGACTCGGCAGTCGCGGCTACTCATGCTCGGGCTTCCTGGCCTGCTTCCGCAACCGACCAGAGGATCCTTCTCTGGTCATACTTGCGGCGCACAGAACCCCTACCCCGGTATGGCAAATGCTGCCCCGAGGCGTGTCGACTGCTTCGTCAATAGACGACCTCGTCAACATATGCCGGGCACGGGTTTGCGGCAGCGCGACCGCCGGCGCTCTGCCCGGCGAAAGCTGTAGTGTGCCGCTACGTCGAGTGGGTCGCGAGGCACCGTTCCGTCTCTCGCATCCAGGTCCGCTCGACGCGGAGCGCTCTCCAGTCCTCCGGCACGGCAACGCTGAGCCCACCGTCGACGGGGATGTTCGCCCCGGTGACGTAGGCCGAGGCGTCCGAAGCGAGCCAGACCGCCACGCCCGTGACGTCGCCGGGCTCACCCCACCGGCCCGTCGGCACGTCCGAGGCGATCGAGAACGACGACAGCGCGTGCTCCATCAAGGGCCGGTTGATCTCCGTCTCGATCCACCCAGGGCTCACCGCATTGACCCGCACGCCGGCGCCTGCCCACTCCTGGGCGAGGGCCTGACGACCGCCGCTTTTGCCGCGCTGTAGCCCGAGATCGTCGGCCAGGGCCGCACCGTCGAGACCGACGCCACGTTGATCACCGAGCCGCTGCCGCGATCGACCATGTGGGCGCCGATCCGCTGGCAGAAGCGTGCGACGCTGTTCAGGTTCAGATTGAAGACCTTGTCCCACCCGTCCTCACGGATGTCGAGGAACGGGGCGTTGAACATCGGGCCACCGGCATTGTTCACCAGGACGTCGACCCGGCCGAATGCCCGCGAGGACGGTGTCCACGCAGCGGCGGACCTGTTCGCCGTCGGTCACGTCGCAGGGGACAGCCAGGGCATGGCGGCCTCTCGCCCGGACGCGTCCCGCGGCGGCCTCCAGCACTCCAGCCGAGCGAGCTATGAGCGCCACGTCGGCGCCCGCATCCGCATAGGCCAGCGCGATCGCCTCTCCGATCCCGCGGGAAGCTCCCGTGACCAGCCCGACTTTCCCTGTAAGAGCGTGTTTGAGAATGTCGCTGAGGTCCCCGGCCTCGATTTGCCGGCTCGCGGGCCAACTTGGCAGGCGACTGGTCCAGCCCGCAATTTTCCTTCGCATGCGAAGGAAAATTGCGGTTCAGCTGCGCTGCCGGCTCGCTTGACCGCAGCTTTCCTTCGGATCCGGAGGAAAGCTGCATCCCAGCACCGACGACCCCGGAACGAGACATTGAGACAGTTCTCAAACACGTTCTAAGAGAAAACATCGTCGTCCTCCGTCGTGATCCGCTTCGCCGGCGGCCGCCGCGTTCAGGGCGACGCCGCTCGGTCGCGCAGGAACCGGTCGGCGTCCGCCAGCGCCGCCCTCGCCTCCGCGAGCGCCCGGCTCGGCGATGCCGCAGCGGTGGCGAGGTCCTCGTCTCGAAGGCGGCGCCGCCGAGCGGCGCGCTCGGCGCGGGCGTGGGCCTTTCGGTCGATCTGTACGCGGTCCACGAGCGGCCTCCTCGGTCTGGGTAGCGCGGTGCGACCTCTTGTCTTGAGACGATGCTCCCGCTGGCAACTCATCGCATCGTGGAGAGCCCCTAGTGCGTACCCCAAGCTTTACCGGCGTTCCCCTTCTCAGGGTGGCCTGCGCTCCTATCTCCGCCCACTACACTCGTCCTCCACGCCGCCAAGTCCTGAGGTCGTTCATGTTCGATGCGTTATCCGATCGGCTCGAGGCCGTCTTCGACCGCTTAAGGGGCCGGGGCAAGCATCTCACCGAGGAGCAGGTCGACGAGAGCCTGCGTGAGATCCGGCTCGCGCTGCTCGAGGCCGATGTCAACTTCAAGGTCGTGCGCACGTTCGTGGGCCGCATCCGTGAGCGGGCCGTCGGCCTTGAGGTGTCCGAGGCCCTGAACCCGGGTCAGCAGGTCACGAAGATCGTCCATGAGGAGCTCGTCCGCATATTGGGCGAGCAGTCCGCTCCCCTGTACTTGGGGAGCAGGTCGCCCGCGGCGATCATGCTCGCCGGCTTGCAAGGCTCGGGGAAGACGACGGCGGCCGGCAAGCTCGGCCTGCTGCTGAAGAAGAGGGGTCGCCAACCGCTCCTGGTCGCCTGCGACCTCCAGCGCCCCGCCGCCGTGCGCCAGCTCCAGATCCTGGGTGAGCAGGTCGGGGTACCGGTCTACGCGCCGGTGACCTCGGGCGACCCGGTGAAGGTCGCGCGGGACAGCCTGCAGGAGGCTCGCCGGCTGGGCTGTGGCGTCGTGATCGTTGACACTGCGGGCCGCACCAACGTCGACGAGGAGATGATGGCCCAGGCGACGGCGATCAAGGAGGCCGTCAACCCGATCGAGACGTTGTTCGTGATCGACGCGATGATCGGCCAAGAGGCCGTCAACGTCGCGAAGGCATTCCAACGAGCCGTCGACTTCACCGGCGTCGTCCTCGCGAAGCTCGACGGCGACGCCCGTGGAGGAGCCGCGCTGTCGGTCGCCGAGGTCACCGCGCGGCCAATCAAGTTCGCGTCGGTGGGGGAGAAGCTCGACGAGTTCGAGGCATTTCACCCCGATCGCATGGCCGGCCGGATCCTCGGCATGGGTGATGTCCTCACGCTCATCGAGAAGGCCGAGGAGGTCTACACCAAGGAGCAGGCCGAGGACGCGGCGACCAAGCTGCTGAAGGCCGAGTTCACGCTCGAGGACTTCCTCGCTCAGATGCAGCAGATGAAGAAGATGGGCCCGCTGCAGGGGCTGCTCGGCATGATGCCCGGGATCGGCCGCGCGCTGAAGGACGTCGAGATCGACGACCGCCAGGTCGGCCAGGTCGAAGCGATCATCCGGTCTATGACGCTAGAGGAGCGACGCAACCCCAAGCTGCTCAACGGCAGCCGCAAGAAGCGCGTCGCGCGCGGCTGTGGCCGCAGCGCGCAGGAGGTCAACGACCTCCTCCGGAGCTTCGACCAGATGCAACAGATGATGAAGCAGTTGGGTGGCGCCAAGGGTATGAAGGCACTCAAAGCGCTCAAGGGAATGGACCCCGAAGAGCTCGCGGCCGGCATGGGCAGCCTCGGCCCGGGCGGCCCCCCGGTCGGTGTGGGCGCCCCAGGCGGCGGCTTCGGTGGAGGCGCGGGCCGGCCGATGAACAAGCGCGTCCCCCCGCGCAAGAAAAAGAAGAAGCGCCGCTAGAGGGCGGCGCGTCACGCACATGGTGGGCCGTAGGCCATCTCGCAAGCTCGGACACCGAACTCCGTGCTTCCCCGAGACATCGCGCCCCACCGGCCGCCCACGGCCCACACCGGGACCCCCTCCCGCGCCACGGCACATCGACACACCGGGCGATGTGCATCCCGGGACAGATACACCCGCAACGGCATAGCCCCTGCTTCCCGATACCGCCAGACACCGCGGCAACCGTGTCACGCTCGAGCCCACCCACCCGCATGTGCGGAAGATGGGGCTAGCGGCAATGCCGCCAACTTTGGCCGAGATCCACCGATGCAGCGCGGGGATCGCACCCCACCTCGACCCGGACCTGCGGTTACCCCGCGTCGGACGCGGGAAAACCGTGCACACCCGGCAGGTCTCCTCATACATGCGCAGCTTTCCCGCGTCCACGCGGGAAAGCGAGCTCGGCGGCTGGGCATATGCGGATTGACCAGTCAAGGCCCTGCAACTTTTGCGCGCGTGCGCGCAAAAGTTACAGGCAAACGGCTTACCAGACGCCCACAGCATCGATTCGTCTTTTTTGCGCGCTGGCGCGCAAAAAAGACACGCACACAGATAGCTCGGCCCGCCGATGACCTCGCGCGCGCCGGTCGCTAAATTGGTGGCATTGGGGCTAACGGCGCGTTAGCCCCAGCCCAGCTCGTGGAGCTGGTCCTCGTCGATGCCGACGTGGTGAGCCAGCTCGTGGATGACGGTGACGCGGATCTCCTCGACCAGCTCGTCATCGTTGGAGCACATGAGGCAGAGCGGGATGCGGTAGATCGCGATCCGGTCCGGCAAGACGCCGGAGTAGTCCCACCGCTCGGTCAATGGGATGCCCGTGTAGAGCCCGAGCAGCCCGGGCTCTTGCGGGTTCTCGTCCTCGACGACGACCGCGACGTTCGCGAAGCGGTCCCAAAGGTCGTCAGGAATCTCGTCGAGCGCCTCGCCCACCAGCTGCTCGAACCGCTGAAGGCTGATCGGACGCATGCCGGCAGTGTAGGCCCTCGTTGTGTGCGGGATCCCCGCCATATGTGGCGCGGATCCCGCACACAACTCTTGCCCGCCTAACGGGCGCGCGGCGGTGTATGCTGCCTGCTGACAGCCCCTAGGCGGGGCGACTTTGTGTGCGTGCGGAGTAGCCGGTCCGCACATCCGTCCACGCAACCAAGCGGGACGCGCGGGAGAACCGCGGCACCGATGGCGTGACCGAGCCACGCCGAGGAGATAACAACATGGCCGTGAAGATGCGCCTACGGCGTGAAGGCAAGAAGAAGCAACCCTTCTACCGGGTCGTCGTCGCTGACGTCCGGTCGCCACGCGACGGGCGTTACATCGAAGACATCGGGTATTACCAGCCCCTGCACGACCCGTCGACGATCGCGATCGACCGGGACCGTGCGCTCTACTGGCTCCGCAACGGCGTACAGCCGACGGATGCCGTGACCCAACTCCTCAAGGTCCAAGGGATCTGGGAAGAGTTCAAGCCCGGCGAGGGGAGTGGGCAGTGATGACGGTCGACGTGCTGCTCTATCTGGCGAAGGCGCTGGTGGATCACCCTGACGATGTCGAGGTGACGGCGGTCGAAGAGTCCGACGGGGAGGTCGTGCTCGAGCTGCGCGTGCATCCCGACGACATGGGCAAGGTCATCGGCAAGCGAGGCCGCACCGCGAAGGCCATCCGCACGATGGTGAAAGCGGCGGCCACGCGCGAAGGGACCTCCGCCACCGTCGACATCGTCGAGTAGCCAAAGCGCGGAGCGCGGTCCCCATCCCGGAGGGATCCCCTCAGCGCGGAGCGCGATTCCCATCCCGGAGGGATCCTTATGACCACAAGCGACGGCGAGGACCTCGTCGTCGCGGGGACCGTGGGCAAGCCCTTCGGCATCCACGGCGAGGTCTATGTGTTCGCCGACCCTGACCTGGGCGTCGAGTTCACTCCCGAGACCCGGTTCTCGACTGGCTCCGGCGTCTCCGAGTTGCGTGTCGCCTCAAGCCGCGTCCATCGGGCACGGCGCCTTGTGCGATTTGAAGGCGTGACGGATCGGGAGGCCGCCGAAGCGTTGCGAGGCACGATGCTCCTGATGCCACGCGCGCGAGCTCGCTTGGCCGACGACGCGTTGTGGACGACGGATGTGCTGGGCAGGGAGGTGGTCGACGATGACGGCGCTGTGGTCGGCGTCGTGGAACGAGCGCTGGACGGCGCGGCGCATGACTACCTCCTGCTGGCGCGTCCTGACGGGGGTGAGCTGCTGATCCCCGCAGTCGCCGAGCTCATCGACGTCGATGCCGACCCCATCGTGTTGCATGCCATCCCAGGCCTTGTCCCAGACGGGCGTGAGCAGTGAGAGTCGACGTTCTCACGCTGTTCCCCGAGTTCTTCACGGGGCCTCTGCAGGCGTCGCTGCTTGGTCGTGCCCGTGGCGGTGGCCTGCTCGACGTTGCGGTCCACGACCTGCGCGATTGGGCGACCGACCGTCACCGCACCGTGGACGACGTCCCATTCGGCGGTGGGGCGGGGATGGTCCTGAAGGTCGAGCCATTCTTCGCGGCCGTCGAGGCGTTGTTCGGCACGGTCGAGGCTCGGCCACGGACCGTGGTGCTCACTCCGAGGGGGCAACCCCTCCGGCAGGAGCTCGTCCGCACCCTATCTACGCAGCCCGCGCTGCTCCTGCTGTGCGGCCGCTACGAGGGGATCGACGAGCGCGTCCATACGGCGCTGGCGCACGACGAGATCTCGATCGGTGACTATGTCCTCGCGGGTGGAGAGGTCGCCGCCTGCGTCGTGATCGAAGCTGTCACCCGCCTGCTCCCTGGCGTGATGGGTAACGAGGACAGCGCGAGCGACGAGTCGTTCAGTCGCGCGTTGCTCGAGTACCCGCAGTACACCCGCCCCGCTGAGTTCCGTGGAATGCGGGTTCCCGAGGTGCTGCGCTCTGGTGATCATCAGAAGGTCGCCGACTGGCGCCACGCGCAGGCGCTTGCCCGGACCCGCGCGTTCCGGCCTGATCTCTACGAGCGCTGGCAATCCGGCGACGCGTAGTGAGGTTGTACCGGCCACTGGCGGGCACTGCCGTCAGACCCCCTGACCTCGTGCTCCTCGATCGTCAGCAGGCTCAGGCGAAGACGGCGGGTGAGCACGGCAAGGGCAAGGGCTGGAAACCGGGGCTGGCGGAGGTCCCCCGGATGGCGGTCGTTGCGCTGCTGCTCACCGTGCTCATCAAGACGTTCCTGCTGCAGGCGTACTTCATCCCGTCCGAGTCGATGATGCCGACGCTGGACCCCCGCGACCGCGTGCTGGTCGAGAAGGTGACTTACCGGTTCCGGGCGCCCGAGCGCGGCGATGTGATCGTGTTCCATCGCCCCTCCCCACCCGAGGGACGCCCCGAGCCGGGGCTGCCGGCCGCGCTCAAGCGCGTGCTGGCGACCCTCGGGTTCGCGCGAGCGGACGGTGAGGTCGATTTCATCAAGCGGATCATCGGGCTCCCCGGCGACGAGGTGGAGGTCGTCAACGGCGGCGTGATCGTCAACGGTGCGCGGCTGTCCGAGCCGTACGCCGAGCCCGAAACACGCGACTCGCCGCGGGTGACCGTCCCGCCGGGCCGCTACTTCATGATGGGCGACAACAGGATGAACTCGTTGGACAGCCGGTTCGGCCTCGGTTTCGTGCCCCGCGACCGGATCGTCGGCCGCGCGTTCGTGGTCTTTTGGCCACCCACCTCGGCGACCTTTTCCCTCCACGGATAAAACGGATGCGACGAAGATTGACGCTGCGTCCGGCTCGTCGCTATCCTGGCCCTTCGGCGGACGGCCTGGAGTGTTCGTGGGCCTGCCGTGCCACCGCCAGACCCCAGTCCGTTGTCGCCTTGCCCATGCGCCTAGGCCTTGCCTCCGGGAGGCTGTTGTGAACCCGACCGACCTCGTCGACATCGCGAACCTGCGCGAGGACGTGCCTTCCTTCCGCCCCGGTGACACGGTTCGTGTGCATGTGAAGGTTACCGAGGGTAACCGCTCGCGGATCCAGGTGTTCGAGGGCGTGGTCATCGCCCGCCGGGGCAGCGGGATCCGCGAGACGTTCACCGTCCGAAAGATCAGCTTCAACGCGGTGGGCGTCGAGCGGACGTTTCCCGTCCACGCCCCGGTGATCGATCACATCGAGGTGGTACGCAGGGGGAAGGTCCGGCGCGCGAAGCTCTACTATCTGCGTGACCGGGTCGGGAAGAAGGCGAAGATCAAGGAGCTCCGTGAGCCGGTCGGGACCTGAGCCGCTTACCAGTCCGGCCGCGGACACCGAGCAGCCCGGCGCGGCACCGGTGACGCCCAAGCGCCGGCGGAGCTTCCTCGCCGAGCTGCCCGTGCTCATGCTGATCGCGTTCGGGCTGGCCCTGGTGCTAAAGACCTTTCTTATCCAGGCCTTCTTCATCCCCTCGCGCTCGATGGAGCCAACGCTGCTCATCGGCGACCGGGTGCTGGTGAACAAGGTCGTGTACGACGTGCGGGACCCTCGTCGTGGCGAGATCGTCGTGTTTACGCATTCGGACGTCGTCCCACCGCCCGACGATGGCGACTCGAGCCTGTTGGAGCGGATCTTGAGGGCCCCCGCGGCAGCCCTCGGGTTGGGTCAGCCCGGGCAGAAGGACTTCATCAAGCGCATCATCGGTCTTCCCGGCGACGTGGTCGAGGTACGCCGGGGCGTGGTGTACGTGAACGGTGTCGAGCTCCCAGAGGCGGAGACGATTCATGGCGGGTACCTGTCGGTGCGGGACAACGGCGACTTCGGTCCTGTGACCGTACGACCTGGGCACTACTTCATGATGGGGGACAACCGCCCGAACTCTGACGACAGTCGAGCTTCGCTCGGTCAGATCCCGCGCGAGGAGCTAGTCGGTCGGGCGTTCGTGATCATCTGGCCCCCGGACAACATCGGGGTGCTATCGAGGGCGGAGTACAACTCCTCGCCAGCCCAGGCGTCGTTGTCGCCAGGGCTCGGCGGGGTCGCCTCCCGCGTCCTAGGATCGGTAGCGGACGAGGATCAACACGCAGAACCCGTCAGCGGGTAGGGATGGTGATGAGCGCGGAGGATCTCGAGCGCTACGAAATCGAGATGGAGCTTGCGCTCTATCGCGAGTACCGCGACGTGGTCAGGATGTTCAAGTACATCGTCGAGACCGAGCGGCGCTTTTATCTTGCGAACGAGGTCGAGGTCGTACCCCGCCACGTCGATGGCGAGATCTACTTCGAGGTCGAGCTCCGCGACGCCTGGGTCTGGGACATGTACCGTCCCGCCCGTTTCATCACCCACGTCCGCGTTCTCACCTTCCGTGACGTGAATGTCGAAGAGCTCGCGAAGGTCGAGAGCGAAAGCCTCCCACCCTTCCTCGGCGGTTAAGGCGTGGGCTTCAACGCGACCCGCCGCTACCGCGACTCCTCCAGGCGTGACATCGCGCTGCTCGTGATCGGCATCGTCGTCATCGCCCTGCTGGTCGCCTGGGCGTTCGGGCTGCTCTGACCTTATCCACAATTTCTTCTTGGTCGCCTAAAATCTTGTAAAACCGCGTTATATTCTTTCCATGGCCATTAATCTGGGATGGATCGGGGAAGAGATGGCGGTGCTGCACCTGCAAGCTTGCGGCCTGCAGATGCTCGACCGCAACTGGCGGTACCTGGCTGGCGGAGTGCGCGGTGAGATCGACGTCGTCGCGCGCGACGGCGACGCGATCGTCTTCTGCGAGGTCAAGGCGCGACGCGGGCAGGGGGCCGGCGGGCCGCTTGAGGCCGTCACGCCCCGGAAGCGCGCGCAGATGCGGCGCCTTGCGGTGGCGTGGCTGCGCGCGACCGGCACGCGTGCTCCCGAGGTGCGCTTCGACGTGATCGGGGTGTGCTGGTCGGGACCTGAGCGCGCGGAGATCCTCCATCTGCGGGGGGTAGCGTGAGATGGTCGCGCGCGCGTCGACCGTCGCGGTCGTGGGATTGGAGCCGGTCCCCGTGGTCGTCGAGGCCCACGTCGGGGCGGGCTTGCCAGGCTTCAGCGTCATCGGGTCGAGCGGCCCGGCGGCCGGCCAGGCCGTGCACCGTGTGCGAACCGCGCTCCGGGCGGTCGGCGTGACGTTGGCCTCTCGCAAGTTCCTGGTGTCCCTCGCGCCCGCCGACGTTCCCAAGGTAGGGGCGCGCTTCGACCTCGCGATGGCGTCCGCCATCCTCGCCGAGGAGGGCGCGATCCCCGGTGACGCCCTCGCGCGGTGCGTCCTGCTCGGCGAGCTATCCCTCGACGGCGCGGTGCGACCGGTCACGGGCGTCCTGCCAGCGGCGTCGTCCCTCGCCGGATCGGATCGCAGGCTGCTCGTCGCCGAGGAGAACGTGGCTGAGGCGGCGTTGGTCGAGGACCTGGAGGTCGTGCCCGTCTCCGCGCTCGCCGAGCTTGTCCACCTCTTGCGCGGAGACCAACTGCCCCGGCCGGTGTCGACACCCGTGGGGACCTCACTGGGCGTGGGATCCCCCGACCTCGGCGACGTCCGCGGTCAGGCTGAGGCGCGACGGGCGTTAGAGATCGCCGCGGCCGGCGGTCATCACCTGTTGTTGCTCGGGCCGCCAGGCTGTGGAAAGTCGATGCTGGCCCACAGGCTGCCAAGCATCCTTCCCCCGCTGAGCAGGGCTGAGGCGCTCGAGCTGGCGGCCGTCCGCTCCGTCGCGGGCCTGCTATCCGATCCGTGCGGCCTCGACCATCGGCCACCGCTGCGGGCACCTCACCACTCGATGAGCGCGGCGGCCTTGCTCGGGGGTGGAAGTGGCGTCGCGAGACCCGGCGAGCTCTCGTTGGCGCATCGGGGATGCCTGTTCTTGGACGAGCTGTTCGAGTGGCCGCGGCATCTGTTGGAGTCGCTGCGCGAGCCGCTGGAGGAGGGGCTGGTCCGCGTCGCCCGCTCACGGGCGACGGTCACCTACCCAGCGCTCGTACAGGTGGTTGCCGCCGCGAACCCGTGTCCCTGTGGTGGTGGGGATCGCTGCTCGTGCTCGGATGATGCGATATGGGCGTATCGGTCGCGGTTGTCGGGACCGTTGGCGGACCGGTTCGACCTGGCCCCCAACGTCTCCCGGCTGTCGGCGTCGTCGCTGTTGGCTGGGGGCGAGGGCGAGCCCAGCGTCGCGGTGGCGGCCAGAGTGATCGCAGCTCGGGAGATGGCGGCCGAGCGGTGGGGCACGACGAATCGCGAGGCGCGCCCGTTCGCGCTGCGCGCCGTCACCCGCCCGGCGGCCCTGCGCACGCTCGCCGACGCCGTCGAGGCGGGTGAGCTGACAGGCCGCGGCTTCGACCGAGCCCTCCGCGTGGCGCGAACCTGCGCGGACCTGGAGGGCAGCGAGCTCGTCGAGCCTCACCACGCGTTCGAGGCGCTGGCTCACCGGATGCAGCTGCGCGCGTGCGCGGCGCCCACGGCCGTGGAGGTTGCCGGGTGAGCTGGGCGGCGCGGCTGGGTGGCGACCCGGGGCTGGCGCTGCGGGTGGTGCGGTTGGCCGCCACGCCGGAGGTGACCCCAGAGCTGGTCCGCCGCTGCATCGCCGCACGGTTGGACGCGGCCGAGGCCACCGACGCCGAGGCTGTCGTGTCGGCGTTGGAGGAGGCGCTATGCCGCCGTGGGAGGCTCGCGGACCGGGCGGTCACTGACCGGGTTGGGCGTTCGCTGGATAGCGCGAACGCCACAATGTTCGTGGTCGGTCAGTCTGGCTATCCCGTTCGGCTGGCGAATGCGTGGCCTGAGCTGGGCGCGCCGCCGTGGATCTTCGTCCGCCGGGCACGGCGGGCCGGGCTGCGCGACGCGCCCTCGGTCGCGGTGGTGGGAACGCGCCAGCCGACGTGGGATGGCCGGCGTACGGCCGTGCGGTTGGGGCGCCTGCTGGCCAGCCGTGGTGTGGTCGTGGTGTCGGGGATGGCTCGGGGGATCGACCAGGCCGCTCATCTCGGGGCGTTGGAGGCGGGAGGGCCGACCGTGGGTGTGCTGGGCACCGGCTTCGGGGTGGATTACCCGTATGGCGACGGGGCGCTGCGTGAGCGTGTAGCCGCCTCTGGTGGCTTGGTCACGGAGCTGTTGCCGGGGGTCGGTCCCAAGCCGCGCCACTTCCCGTGGCGGAACCGGATCTTGAGCGGTTTGGCCGATCTCACCGTGGTGGTGGAGGCGCGGGAGCGCAGTGGGGCGTTGCAGACGGCTCGCCTGGCCGCCGCGCAGGGCCGGGACGTGCTCGCGGTGCCGGGCTCGCTGAACCAGCCCACTGCCCGTGGGCCCTTGGACCTCATCCGCGACGGCGCCCAGCCGCTCACCCGCCTCGACGACGTCCTCGAGGCCCTCGGCCTGGACCCGGCCCAGCCCTGCCAGGCCCTCGAGTCTCCTGAGCCGCCCGGCTTGGACGCTCCCGCCGGGGCGATCCTGCGCCTGCTGGGGCCCGTTCCCACCTCACCCGGCGATCTCGCGGCCACCCTGAACCGCCCGATCTCCGAGATCCTGTCCGCCGCCGCCGAGCTGACCACCCGCGGCCTCGCCCAATCCACCCCCCGCGGCCTCATCGCCACCGCCTGACCGCCCAATCCCAACCTGCCGTGCGTTGGCCTAACTCTGCACAGTACGGGGGTCACATGGGGCCCGCGCCCAGTCTCAGCGAGCTGGCGCCATGACCTCGAAGGTCTGCCCGACGGCGTCTGCCGCCAGCTCGGCGTCGACCGGCTGGGCCGCTCCGAGCGCGCTCTGGGCGTCCGGCCGCCTCGATGGCCTGCATCCGGAACCAGAACCCGGTGGTCTGTTCTTGCGACCACGTCCACACCGTCTCGCCGGGACCGCAGCGGGTGAACAGTGACTCCAGCGCCGCGGCGCCATGGGCGAACCAGTCGATCAGGCCCACCGGCACCGGCCCGCGATTGGGCGCATGCTCTGGCATCGGCCAGCCTTGGATGTCCGCGGGGAGCTCGAGGAAGGTGAGGTCGGCGGGGTCCGGCGGCTCCGCGAGCCGTTGCCTGATGACGCGGATCAGGTATCGGTGCACGCCGCCCAGGTGCGCGACCAGATCGGACACCGACCCAGCCGGGGCAGGACGGGACCAACGGCGCTTCGGCGGCGACGGACGCGCGACGGACCGCGACCTCGAACGCCACGATCGCGATGGAAATGGGAGACGAGGTCCATGGCTCATCCTTCCACGCGCCTGTCGCCCTGATACGCGGGAACGACCACCTACGCCGGGGCTTGTGAGTCTTACACTGGGTCGGAGGTGGTGCGATGCAGGTCATTCTCGCCCAGGCCGGAACGGACCCCAGCACGTGGCTGGCCCTTGCCTTCCCGATGCTGGCCTTCTTGGGGGCAGGGGTGTACTTCATCTGGTTGGGGTTCCGGTCTCGGCGGGAGGACGAGGACGACTGGCCCGACCGGTGAGATGACCCATGGGCGGCACGGGCGGCGGCCGGTCTCGGCTTCTACGAGCGGCCCAGAGACGGACCCGCTTGGCGCGCTTCTCCCAGTCAGGACGCACGCAGCGACCCCGCACACTAAAGTTCTGTACTTCCGCCTCGTCAACCTGTTACCGTGCATCTGTTCGTAATCGGGGGAGTACGACACACGGGGGAATCATGAGCACGTGGTGGAAGACTGCTATTGCTGCCGCAGTCGTGGCCTTGATGGGCCTTGCGGGGCCGGCTCAGGCTCAGGAGCCGAGCGATGGGGATGATCAGGACGTATTCGATGTGACGCAGCTCAGAGTCTTCCGGATCCTTCCGAACGAGATTCTGAGCGTGCCGGTGGCCCACCTCGACTAGCCGGGGTGGGTTCGGCAGACCGTCACGCGCGGAGGGTGCGGAAGACTTCAAGGCCTAGTACTGGAGCATCCCAACCAGGGCCAGCAGGGAGAACGCCAGCACGGCGATGCCTATCAACCCCACGATGCTTCCGATGGCTACCGGCCCGGCCCAGCTTCCGTTCGCCTTGACGCGCGCCTTCTTCACGAACAGGCCAGCACCCACGGCGAGGACCAGCCCGATCACCAGTGCGATTATCAGCGTTCCTGCCACGCGGCTCACCTACCTTCCATACGCCAGCCAGGCAGCATTAAGAGAACGTCTCGCGAGCGTTGGGAGTTCCCGGGTGAGGTTGAGGCGCGCCTGGCCAACCGGTCAGGGGCGGCGGGAGGAAGCCCAGATAAGCGACGCGCGACGGGATCCGCGGCCGGGCGCGTGGGGTAGCGTAGGGGATGGGAACCGGACGCGGGAGTCAAGTTGATGGCCGAGAACGAGCGCACGCAGCGGATCGAGACTGACGACTCTGAGCAGGAGTTGACGCGGCGCCTTTCGGTATACGAGGAGCAGGATCACACCCAGCGCCTGCGGGTTCCTCCCGTGCCGCCGTGGGACTCCGAAGATGTCGCCCCGGAGCCGAATTGGCAACCTGAGCGGGAGCGGCGTCGTGGCCGCAGCTCTGTGGCGACCCTGGTCGGCGCGCTCGCGCTCGGCATTGTCCTCGGCGTGTTGGGGACGCTTGTGGTGACCAACGGGACGCGCAGCGAGGTGAGAGCGCTCGAGGCCCAGCTCGCCGATGCGCAAGATCAGGTCGCTGACCGCGACACCCAGATCGGCGAGCTCGAGCGGGCGCTCGAGGACGCCCGTTCCAGCCCGATCCCGGGCATCGAGCTGCCCCCCGGCATCGAGTTGCCGAACATCCCGTTGCCCAACGAAGAGCAGCGCCGCGCGCTCGCCGAGGAGATCCGCAAGCAGATCCAGGAACGGATCCAGGACTTCATCGGCGGCGGCTCCGGCTAGGCCCTTATGGCCTGGCCATAAAACGGTTAGGCGCGGTGGGCGGCGTTGGCGAGGAGCTCGCTGAGTGTGGGGTGCGGGTGGATGGTCGCGGCGAGATCGGTGGGTGAGGCGGCCATCTCGATGGCGAGGACGGCCTCGGCGATGAGCTCGGAGGCGTGGGGGCCGACGATCTGCGCGCCGACGACCGCGTCGGCGTCGGTGTCGACGACGAGGCGGGCGAAGCCCTCACCCGCGCCCATCGTCGCCGCCCGCCCTGAAACGGCCAGCGGGACGGCGACGACCTGGACCGTGATGCCGGCGGCGCGGGCGTCCTCGGCGGACAGCCCGGCGACGGCGACCTCGGGATCCCCGAACACGACGGCGGGGATCGCGGCGGGGTCGAACACGGCGGGACGGCCGCACAGCGTGTCGGCGGCGACCTCAGCCTCGGCCATGGCCTTGTGCGCGAGCGCGGGGCCAGCGGTGAGATCGCCGATTGCCGCGACCTGCGGTGCGAGCCGGCGGTCCTTCGCGACCGCGAGCAGCCCGCCCGGCTCCGGCCGGATGCCGATCGACTCGAGCCCGAGGTTGCCGGTGTTCGGCCGCCTTCCCACGGCCACGATGACGACCGCGACCTCGACCTCCGTGGAGCCTGGAGCGGTCTCGACCTTCAGCCGGGCACCGTCGAAGTCGCTGGCCTGAGCGCCGAGGAGCACCTCGACGCCGAGCGCCGCGAGCCGCCGCCGCACGGGACGCGCGACCGCGGCCGGCATCCCGGGGAGCAGCCGGTCCATCGCCTCGACGATGGTCACCTTGGCCCCCAGCTTCGCGAAGGCGGTCCCCAGCTCGACACCGACGTAGCCGCCGCCGATCACGGCAGCGCTGCTGGGCAGCGCATCCAGCGCCAACGCCCCGGCGGAGTCGATCACGTGCTCGCCATCCTGCCGCAACGCCCCGAGCTGGACCGCCCGCGATCCCGTCGCCAGGATCACGTCCTTGAACTCGACGAACCCCGAGGGACCACCGTCGTCCCGCTGGACCGCGCCCTGCCCCGGGCGCGTGAAGCGGAAGCGGCCTTGAAGCACCCGCACGCCCGCCTCGTCGAGCTCGCGCCGGACGGCGTCGCCAAGCCGGCGCACCACCTGCTCTTTGAACCCTTGGAACCGCGCGAGGTCCACGGGACCCATGTCGGTCCACGCCTTGGCCCGGTGCACCGTGTCCGCCATCTCGATCAAGGCTTTGCTCGGGATGCAACCCGTCCGTAGGCAGACGCCGCCAACCCCCGCCGCTCCGTCCCCGTCGACGAGCGTCACCTGGCGGCCGAGCCGCGCCGCCCGCAGCGCGGCGGTGTACCCGCCTGGCCCCGCTCCCACCACGAGAAGGTCGAGACCCTCGGGGACCTCGCCGACCACCATGCGCTACGTGGCCAGCAGCAGCACGGGATCGGCGAGCAGCGCCGCGAGGTCGGCCGCGAACCGCCCGAGCACGTCGCCGTCGATCAGCCGGTGGTCCGCGGCGACGACCATGGGGAGCAGCGCTCGAACGGTGGGGACGCCGTCCACTGGCACGACTGCGTCGTGGATCCGGCCGAAGCCGGCGATCGCGGCCTCGGGTGGGCGGATCACCGGCGTGCCGAGCCACCCGCCGTAGCTGCCGAAGTTCGTGATCGTGAAGGTCCCGCCCGCGGTCTGCTCGGGCGTCACGGTTCGCGAGCGCGCTGCCTGCGCCAAAGTCGAGATCTCCGCGGCGATCTCGGCCAGCGACTTGCGGTCGGCGTCGTGCAGCACCGGGACGATCAGCCCGTCGTCGGTCGCGGTGGCGATCCCGATGTGGCACTGCGGGTGATAGGTGATCGTCTCGGCGTCGAGGTCGAGGCTCGCGTTCAACGCGGGATGGCGGGGGAGCGCGGCCGCCACCGCCGCGACGAACAGCGGCGAGTACGTGAGCTCTGGCCCAATCCGGTCCCTGAGGCGCGCTCGCACCTCGATCAACCGTGTCGCGTCGATCTCGCGGAAGTCCGTGATGTGCGGGATCTGTTGCCACGCCTGAGTCATCGTCTGCGCGATCCGCCGCCGCAGCCCGCGCAGGGGAACCGTCTCCTGTTCGGAGGAAGCGCGGCGGCCGGCAGCGCCGGGGGAGGCCCGGCCGGCCGGGACTGGCGCTGCCGCCGCCTGCACATCCTCCTTCGTCACGCGCCCGCCTGGCCCCGACCCTTGGACGTGGGCCAGGTCGACGCCCATCTCTACCGCGAGCTTGCGGGTCGCGGGTGACGCGAGGACGCGCCGCGGCGGCCCGGTCGCGACGGGGCCGCCGACCTCCTCGACCCCCTCGACCTCTCCGACCCCGCCGGTCGCCAGCACCGCCAGCATTGCGCCCACGGGGATGATGTCGCCGGGTTTGCCCCCTAGCTCGGCGATGACACCTTCGGAGGGGGACGGCAGCTCGACGATCGACTTGTCGGTCTCGACCTCCACGATGATCTGGTCCCGGGCGACTCGGTCGCCGACCGCGACACGCCAGGCCACGATCTCGCCTTCGCTCAGCCCCTCGCCGATGTCGGGCAGGCGGAACTCGAGCGTGCTCACGACTTCACCGTCGCGCGGGCAGCGTCGACGACGCGGTCAACGGTGGGGATGTAGAGGTCTTCGATGCCGGCGAGGGGATAGGGCGTGTCGGGGGCGGTGACGCGGGCGATCGGCGCCTCCAACGAGTAGAAGGCCTCCTCTTGGATCGTGGCGATGACCTCGGCGCCGAACCCAGCCGACAGGGGAGCCTCATGGACGACCACGCAGCGGCCCGTGCGCTCGACCGCCTTGACGAGGCCGTCGACGTCCAGCGGCACAAGGGTTCGCAGGTCGAGCACCTGGGCCGAGATGCCCTCCTCGGCGAGCCGCTCGGCGGCCTGCTCGGCGACCTGCACCGCCGCGCTCCACGCCACGAGCGTCAGGTCCTCGCCGGTCCTCGCTTCGCGGAGCTGCCCGAACGGCACGGTGTAGTCGCCGTCCGGCACCTCGCCTTTGACCAGCCGGTAGCCGCGAAGCGGCTCGCAGAACAGGACCGGGTCAGGGTCGCGGATCGCCTCCAGAAGGAGGCCCTTCGCGTCGTGCGCGGTCGCCGGCATCACGACCTTCAGTCCCGGGCATTGGACGAACTGGGCCTCCAGCGCGTCCGAGTGCAGCTCAGGCGTGCGCACACCTCCGCCGAACGGTGCCCGGATGGTCACCTGCGCCCCGAACCTGCCATGGGTGCGGAAGCGGAACCGCCCGACCTGCGCGCCGATCTGGTGGAACGCCTGATGGGCGAACCCCAGGAACTGGATCTCGGCGACGGGCACCATGCCGGCCACCGCGAGCCCCAGCGCCGAGCCGACGATCACCCCCTCGGCCAGTGGCGTGTCGACGACGCGATCTGGCCCGTAGACGTCGACCAGTCCCTCGGTCGCCCGGAACACCCCGCCGAGCCGCGCGATGTCCTGACCGAGCACCATCACGCGCTCGTCGCGCGCCATCTCCTCGAACAGCGCGGCGCGGATCGCCTGGACCATCGTCATCATCGTCATGGCCACCCTCGCCTGGACAGCTCGTCACGCTGGCGCTCCAGCCGCGCGGGCAGGTGCGCGTACGAATGCTCGAACAAGTCGTCGGCGCTCGGCGCGGCCTGAGCCTCGGCGACCTCGACGGCGGCCTCGATCTCGGCGTCGATCTCCTTGGCCCATGCCTCCTCGGCGGCGCCGTCCCACAGGCCTTTCGCCGCCAGGTACCGCTGGACACGGTCGATCGGATCGCGTGCCTCCCAGGCGGCGTGCTCGGCGGGATCGACGTAACGGGTCGGGTCGTCGGCGGTGGTATGCGGGCCTATGCGATAGGTGCGGGCCTCGATCAGCGTGGGGCCCTGGCCGGACCGGGCTCGGTCGACGGCCTCCCGCGTCACCGCGTGAACCGCGAATAGGTCGTTCCCGTCGACGACGACACCGGGGAAGCCGTAGGTCGGGCCGCGCTCGGCGAACGTCGCCCCCGCGGTCTGCATCCTGCGGGGCGTCGAGATCGCCCAACCGTTGTCCGAGAGGAAGAACACGACCGGGGCCTTGACGATGCCGGCCAGGTTGCACGCCTCGTGGAAGTCCCCCTCGGAGGAGGCGCCGTCGCCGAAGTAGCAGGCGACGACCCCGGGAAGGCCCCGTAGCCGGAGGCCCCATCCCAGCCCGACCGCATGGGGGATCTGTACCCCCAGCGCGATCTGGATGGGGAACATGTTCACGCCGTCGGGGATCTTCGCGGCGGCGGCGTTGCCTTTGAAGTAGCCGAACAGGCGCTCCAGCGGGTAGCCGTGGTGCAGCAACGCGGGCATCTCACGGTACTGGGGGACGATCCAATCCTGAGCGGGGTCCAGCGCCATCGCCGAGCCGACGAACGCGGCCTCCTGGCCCATCACCGGCGCGAACGTCCCGAACCGTCCCTGGCGCTGCAGGCTGATAGCCCGCCGGTCCGCGGCGCGTGAGAGCATCATGAGGCGCAGGGCCTTGAGGACCGACTCGTCGGGGAGCCGCGCCTCGGCTCCCGGCAACAGGGTGCCGTCCGTATCCAACAGCTGAACAGGTTCCACGCCGACGACGCTAACGACGGCCGGGCTGTGGAGTCAATGGGAGCCCGGCCTGGACGAGCGCTGCGAGGCAGCCGCGAGCCGGCAGGCGCCTCATGCTTGGCGGAGGAATAGGGTACGGATCCTGCAGGGCCTTCTCCAGGAGGTTGCGGAATGGGACGAAACGTTGCGCAGAAGCTGATCGACAGTCACCTCGTGAGCGGCGAGATGGCGCCGGGCGGGGAGATCGGGATCCGGATCGACCAGACGCTGACCCAAGACGCGACCGGCACCATGGTCATGCTCGAGCTCGAGGCGATGGACCTGGACCGGGTGCGTACCGAGGTGTCCGCACAGTACGTCGACCACAACCTGTTGCAGACCGACGAGCGGAACCCCGACGACCACCTGTTCCTGCGCAGCGCGTCCCAGCGGTTCGGCCTGTGGTACTCGAAGCCCGGCAACGGGGTGAGCCACCCGGTTCACCAGCAGCGCCTCGGCGTCCCGGGCAAGACGATGGTCGGCTCGGACAGCCACACACCGGCGGCCGGGTCGATCGGGATGCTCGCGATCGGCGTCGGCGGCCTGGAGGTCGCGATGGCGATGGCGGGCGAGCCGCTGTACCTGGAGATGCCGCGGATCTGGGGTGTCGAGCTGACCGGTGAGCTGCCGGAGTGGGTCAGCGCCAAGGACGTGATCCTGGAGATGCTCCGCCGCCACGACGTCAAAGGTGGGTTGGGCCGGATCATCGAGTACCACGGGCCCGGCCTCGGGGGGCTGTCGGCCATGGACCGCCACGTCATCGCGAACATGGGCGCCGAGCTGGGCGCCACGACCACGGTGTTCCCGAGCGACGGCGAGGTCCGGCGCTTCCTGCGGCGGGAGGGCCGCGGCCAGGACTGGGTCGAGCTGGTGGCCGACGGCGACGCGACCTACGACGTCGAGGAGCGCATCGACCTGTCCGAGCTGGAGCCGCTCATTGCCCTGCCGTCCAGCCCCGGCAACGTCGTGCCGGTACGTGAGGTGGCGGGAACCCCGATCTACCAGGCCTACATCGGCTCCTCGGCGAACCCCGGCCTGCGGGACTTCGCCGTCTCGGCCGCTCTCGTGAAGGGTCACCAGATCGCGCACGGCGTCTCGTTCGACGTCAACCCGACATCGCGCCAGCTGTTGGAGAACCTCGTGGAGATGGACCTGCTCTTGCCGCTGCTGCACTCCGGCGCCCGCCTCCACCAGGCCGGCTGCAACGGCTGCATCGGGATGGGGCAAGCTCCCGCGACCGGCCGGCCGAGCCTGCGCACGACCCCGCGCAACTTCCCAGGACGCTCCGGCTCCAGGGAGGATTCGGTGTATCTCTGCTCGCCCGAGACCGCCACCGCGTCGGCGCTGACCGGGGTGATCACGGACCCACGCGACCTGCCCGACCGGCTGGGGATCGCCTATCCGGCGTACGAGGATCCTGCCGACTACATCGTGAACGACTCGATGCTCGAGGCGCCGCTGCCCGTCGAGGAGGCTCGGGAGATCGAGTTGGTCAAGGGCCCGAACATCGCGGCGCTACCCGACTTCGAGGGGGTGCCCGACGAGCTGGAGGTGCCGGTGCTGCTGAAGGTCGCCGACAACGTCTCGACCGACGAGATCATGCCCGCCGGCCAGAGGGTCCTCCCGTTCCGGAGCAACATCCCGAAGATCTCGGAGTTCGTCTTTTCACAGGTCGACGAGACCTATGTCGAGCGGGCGAGGGAGCTTGATCCCCCGGATCACGCCGTGATCGGCGGCGACAACTACGGGCAAGGGTCCAGCCGCGAGCACGCCGTGATCGCCCCGCGCTACCTCGGGTTGCGCGTGGTGATCGTGAAGAGCTACGCGCGCATCCACTGGCAGAACCTCGCGAACTTTGGCGTCTTGGGCCTGGAGTTCGCCGATCCCGCAGACTACGACCGCATCGAGCGAGACGACGTGTTGCGACTCTCCGGGCTGCACTCGGCGTTGCGGAAGAGCCGTGAGGTCGAGGCCGCGAACGCCACGAAGAACGAGTCGTACACGTTGTGTCACCGGCTCTCGCCACGCCAGCTCGACATGCTGCTCGCCGGCGGCCTCATCCCCGTCTTCCGCGACCGCCTACGCGGGGGCGAGAGCCCACGCTGAGGCAGCAGCAGCCACGCGCGACGGCTCGGTAGCCTGACGCGCATGGATCCGAGGAGGGTCGGCGTGCTGCTGGTGGCGGTGGCGTTGCTCGCTGGCTGCCGGGCGGTGCCGGCGGGCAGCCCGGGCCAACCGCGTGGTGGGCGGGCGGGGCTGCAGGTCACCGGCACGATCGAGGGGCGGCCGATCGCGGTTACTCAGGGGCTCCCACGGTTGGAGACCGAGGATTGCGACCCGAACGACGGTCCTGACCAGGACGTGTGCTTCGTGTCACGGACCATCGACGGGAGGGTGTTCGTGCTGGTGTTCGAGAACCCCGGTGTGCTTCAGCCCGGCACCTACGACGTCGAGGCGCGAGCCTGCCCGCGGCCTGGGGACTGCGACGGCGTCACCGGCGTGGCGATCGTGGACGTCCAGGTGGGACCAGCTGACCGCATCCGCGCCGTGGGCGGCACGCTGACGGTCGAGGTCGTCGAGCCGCTCGAGCGGTACCGCGGCACGCTGCTCCTGCAGCTGCCGGGCGGCACCCTGTCCGGCGACTTCGACGTGGTCCCGCGCCCTGAGACCGAGGCGTGAGGATGTGTGCTGGTGGCACGCTTGAAGCCGGGCCATTAGCTCCCGACGACGGTGACGCGAACTCCTAGTTTGGGAACGCCAGCGAGGCGAGCATCGGCCGTGAGCAGAGAAGCGCCCACGCGCCGCGCGAGCACGACATATAGGGCATCACGCTGGGCGATGTTGGCACGTAAAGCCCACGCCTCGAGGAGCAATGGTGGCAAGGGGTACCGGGTGATCGGCGCCCGGGTCAGCGCGATGAGTGCCGGTTCTACGAACGAGGAGGCGAGCCCGTGCGCGCGCACGAGCCGAGCAAGCGCCGACAACACCTCCGCGTCGAGGTGCGCGGGCGCGACAGCCACCGTGCCGCGCAGCGCTTCGCCAGCGTGCTGGCCGGCTGGTGTCTGGCGCAGCAGCTCGACAGCGGCGGAGGCGTCAACCACTATGGTGCGCACGGATCACCTCGGCGTCGTCCTCGTCGCGTGCATGGCGCACCGCGTCCGCCCCGGAGACGTCATTCGGTGCGGGAGCGAGCGTCTTTAGCTGGTCGACCCACTCATCGACGGTCGGGAGCGCGCAATGGGCGGTAAGGACCTCGATGACATACTGGCGCAGGCTCATCCCGCGAGAGGCCGCGCGGCGCACAAGAGTCCCGTGGGTCCAATCGGGAAGCCCTCGTACATGAAGGTTCGTCGCCATGTCTCCGAGGATAGCATTTTGCATCACTTAGGGATGCAAAATGCAGGTCAGGCGGGCCCCTGTTTGGAAGTCGCACCGTGACCAGCCAGTCGCCGACCTCCGCGAAGAGTGTTCCGCATTCCCTAGGTTCCCCTAACATAGGGAGGCTGGGCATGAATAACGTGGTTGTTTCCGTGGCGCCCAGCCGTGACGTACCCCAAGTTGGGGTAGCAACCGCGGCACACACCCCGCGGGCTTCCCGGCGTGGCCTTTTCCAGACCATGTGCCCGCTCGGGCACATGCCGCCTGCAATCGCACACGCACCTTGCGAGACGTCGGGCATATGCGGGATCCGCGCTATAGATGGCGCGGATCCCACACACAGACACCGCGAACTGACTGCGACGATCTACCGAACCGGAACAAACCACTACGTTATCACTGCCCATGTCCATAGGTCCGGCCAGATGGCTGCTTGACGGGGTCAAGCCTCCGTCCTTGCGCGCATACGCGCCAAAGTCGCGGGCCAACAGCGTTCGGGACACCCATAGGACCGGTTGACCGCCGTTTTTGCGCGCCAGTGCGCAAAACTGACAACCATGCCGGTAGGGGGGCGGCGTAGGGCGCCGGTTGGTGGAAACTTGGACCCGCCGATGGGCCAGCGCATCGCGTCGGCCCGCCCAAATTGGTGGCATTGGAGTTAGGGGCGGCGGCGGCTGATGGTCGCGGCGTCGGTCTACTCCGGGGAGGCGTGGCCCTGACACATCACCCACCCAGGGCCTTCCGCAGGCGGTCGAGCGCGCTGCGCTTTGGTTTTTGTCGGCTCGGGGACGCGACCGGGTCCGAGACGGCGGGGACCTCGTCGGGTGGGCTGACGATCACCTGAAGGATGAGGGGATCCGGCGAGTCGTTGCGTACCCCGTGCCAGATGGTCGTGGGGACCATGACCGACTGGAGTGGCTCGAGCGTGACCTCGGCCTCGTCGGTCACGACCCACGCCCGCCCGCCCAGCACCGTGTAGACGGCGTCGGCCGTCGGGAACGCGCGGGCGCTCATGCTCTGCTTCGGTTCGAGGCAGACGAGGTCGACCCCCACTACGTCAGTGGCGAACACCCGCCGCTGGATCGGCCCCGCGGGGTCGAACACGATGTAGTCGCGCAGGTCGACCGCGGTGGGCTCGTAGGGTGCATCCCCGGAAGGTACTGGCTCGTCCACGCCGCCAATCCTACGCAGCCCACCAGTGAGGGCTTCGCCCTCGGACCCCCAAGCCCGCGCGGTGATCCGGGCGGCCCTGGCCACTGACCGGCTAGCGGGTTTCGGACATGGAGGAGTTGTGTGCTGGATGTGCGCCATATATGGC
>Ga0187893_10002442_pt1 | contig 40897 bp, 32 predicted proteins | sample MA1701074metaG_FD_139574 | JGI IMG/M metagenome (GOLD analysis project Ga0187893, IMG submission 139574) | White microbial mat communities from a basaltic lava cave in the Kipuka Kanohina Cave System on the Island of Hawaii, USA - MA170107-4 metaG ...
CACGGACAACTTCGCGTGACCGTGCAACGACAGGGAGAGGCTGAGCCGAAGGCGACTGTCCATGAGATCCTAGAAATGGAACGCACCATGGGCATTGACCAGTTCAAGACATACGCCCGGTTCGCCACAAAGACACAGGGACTCAAAACTGCCGTCCGGCAGACCTTGGCGGAACTGGCACAACAAGGCAAGCGAGTCGTCGGGTACGGGGCCCCTGCGAAAGGAAATACGCTCTTAAGCTTTCTTGAGCTAGGGCCATCAGCCATCGCATACATCGTCGATAGGAGTCCTTTAAAGCAGGGGCGGTTCACACCCGGGGCGCACATCCCCGTCGTTGAGCCAAGCAGATTGTTGGAAGAGCAACCGGACTTTGTTCTCGTGCTGGCCTGGAACTTTTTAGAGGAAGTGATGGAGCAGCAAGCAGAGTACCGGAAGCGCGGCGGGAAATTTATCGTCCCTGTACCCGATGTGAAAATTGTTACATAGCATAGATGGATCAAGAAACTCAGCCATGACTCAACCGACTGGAAGCAGTCTAATCTGTTCAACAGGTGCCGATACCGGAAAGGAAATGTATCGGTTGATCGAAGAGCTGTATCCGATATGCCGGAGTATTACCGGAAAAGGGGTGAGGGAAACCCTTCAAAGGATCCAAAAGCGTATTCCACTGGAATTGCATGAGGTTCCTAGCGGAACACAGGTGTTCGATTGGATAGTTCCGCAGGAGTGGAACGTGTCCGATGCGTATATCTTGAACCGAGAAGGAACACGTGTCGTCGATTTCAAAGCCCACAATTTACATCTGATGAGCTACAGCGTACCTGTTCGGAAAAAGATGCGGCTTGAAGAGCTCAGGCCGCACTTGTTCAGCCTGCCAGCCCATCCCAATTGGATCCCCTATCGAACGTCCTATTATAAGGAGAACTGGGGGTTTTGCCTCCGACACACAGATCTTGAACAACTGTGCGATGGTGAGTACGACGTCGTCATCGATTCTAGTCTTCAGCCCGGTTCGCTCACTTATGGTGAGGCTTATCTTCAGGGTGAGACTACGGACGAGATTCTCATTTCATGCCATGTGTGCCACCCTTCATTGTGTAATGACAACCTTTCCGGGATTGTGGTTGCGGCGCTGTTGGCGCAGACGATGGCGAGCCGCGCCAGGCGATATTCATACCGGTTTCTGTTCGTTCCGGGAACCATCGGGTCAATCGCGTGGTTGGCGAGAAATGAGCACAGTGTTTCTCGTGTCAAGCATGGGTTGGTCTTGACCGGGGTCGGCGATGCCGGGAAGGTGACATATAAAAGGAGTCGTCAGGGTAATGCGGAAATAGATCGAGCGATGGCCCATGTCCTGAAGCACGCAGGTGGCCCCTACGACATGATCGACTTTTTCCCCTATGGCTATGACGAGCGGCAATACTGCTCCCCGGGCTTCAATCTCCCGGTCGGGTGCTTCATGCGGACCCCCCATGGAGAGTATCCCGAATACCATTCGTCCGCAGACAATTTTGATTTCGTCAAACCGGAGTCCTTGGCACAAGCCTATGAACTGTGTCTCTCAGTGTTTGATCTGCTTGAGCGCAATCGCACGTACCTCAGTACGAATCCGAAGTGTGAGCCTCAGTTGGGTCGGCGGGGCCTCTATCGAACAGTCGCAGGGCAGCAGGAGAAACAGACTCGAGAACTGGTCATACTGTGGGTGCTGAATCTCTCTGATGGACGACAGTCATTGCTGGATATCGCCGTACGTGCCGCGGTGCCTTTCGACGAGGTGCGGCGGGCGGCTGAAGCGTTGCTCGAGTGTGGACTGCTGATGGAAAGCAAGCAAGCCGGATAATATTTCTCGCTCACATTTGGAGTGAGTGTTGCGATTGTGAGGGTTCGAGGGCTGGAGGTAGTGGCGGTGTTGCCGGCGGCAGGACGGTCCCGTCGAATGGCGCCGCTCCCATGCAGTAAAGAATTGCTTCCGGTCGGCTTTGGCGCCGTTCCTGGAAAGCAAGGGGTCCGTCATAAAGTTGCCAGTCACTATCTACTTGAATCCTTCCGACAAGCAGGTATTCGCAAAGGCTATGTCGTGATTCGCCAGGGCAAGTGGGATATTCCCGCATACTGGGGTGATGGACAAATGCTGGGAGTCGATCTCGCGTACGTGGTGATTGAAGGCTCCAGCGGCCCGCCGGACACAATCGACCGAGCATACTCATTTGTGAAGGACAAGATCGTCGCATTTGGTTTCCCGGATATCCTGTTTCGACCAAGAGATGTGTTCGCCAAACTGCTCGCTCGGCTCGGCCGTCGTGGGGTCGACGTTGTCTTAGCGCTCTTCCCCGCGCAGGAGACCAAGGCGATGGACATGATCGACATTGACGCGCGGGATCGCGTAAGGGTGATTCAGTTGAAGCCAAGAAGAACCCGCTTGAAGTACGCATGGTTGTGCGCTGTCTGGACGCCCACGTATACGGAATTTCTGCATCAGTTTCTGCACCGGGTAAGAAGGCAGGAGGTTCCAGGGCTGATAGGGAATCGCAGGATTGATCCTCAGGGAGACATCCCCGTCGGGGCCGTGTTGCGTGCGGCTGTCCAAGCCAATCTGAAGGTCGAAGGGGTGACATTCCCAACCGGTCGCTATATCGATATTGGCACTCCTCAAGCCTTTTCCGCAGCTCCAAGAATCCGTTTCTAATCGCGCGGTCTATCTAGGTCTATCTAATTGTGAAAACGAGAGAGGAGGACACGTGGCACAACTGGAGCGGCCCGCCTGCTCCATATCCCCTGTGAGTCCAGCTTCGAGGAATATCGTGGCGCCGTTGATGAACTGATCGGCGCATTGGCAAGTCCTAGTCGAGATACATGGGCTCTGATGCAATGTCATTTGATGAAGCATTCTTAGTAGTGTTACATAGCTGCAAAGAGAGGGATTGTTCACAGCTGTGAAGGAATGGTGCTTTATGAAAAACGCCATATTTCCCCTCATAATGTCTCTCTCGTTGGGCTCGATCACAAGCCTTGGACTCTGTGAGTCAGGCCCGAACGCACCGGCAACGACAGGGAAACCGACCGCTGAAGGCAGCGTTGCTTCTGTTACTTCGGGCCAAACGGACAAGGCAGTGGCTGAGGCGAACAAGGAGAGCGGCGCTTCGCCGCGAGTGATGGAAAAGCTCTGGAATGCGGTCAGCAGCGAATACATCATCGGCGCCGAGGATGTATTGGACATTACCGTGTGGAGGAATCCGGATCTATCCAAGCAAGTGCAGGTGCGTCCTGATGGCAGGGTCTCCATGCCGATCATTCGTGACATCACGGCTGTAGGGAAAACGCCCACGCAATTGGCTGAGGAAATGACGAACAAACTGAAAGAATACGTTCAAAACCCTGTCGTCGCCGTGACATTGAAGGAGGTCAATAGTTCCAATATTTTCGTGCTCGGTGAAATTACGCATCCTGGAAAGTATCCACTGAAAAGCAAAACAACGCTGCTACAGGGGATTACCATAGCTGGCGGGTTCACTCCGATCGCGGCGAGGAATCAAATAGTTATCTTCAGGTTTACGGAAAATGCGCCGGGTATAAAAAAAATGACGGCTAGCTACGACGAGATTGTGCTCCGCGGGGGAATCACCGAGAACCTTGAGCTCAAGTCCGGCGATACGGTCGTTGTTCCGAGTGAGGCAATGGTCGTATTCCCTGGTCGCTAGGGAACAGCGGAAAGGACTGTTGTGAACCAACACACACACTTCAAGTGGATCCCGATGTGTCGCCTAAGAACCATCAGAACCATTTCAGTCAGGTTCCTGCTGTGTTTCATACTATTCCAGGCTGGTTGTCAGACGCGGGAGGTTCCGAAGGAATACATGGAAATCGATACCCATGCCGGATTTCTCCTCGGTCCAGAGGACGTCCTGGAGATCACTGTGTGGAAGAATCTAGATTTATCAAGAACCACATCGATCCGGCCGGATGGCTTTATCTCAATGCCGATTATCGGGGATATCAAAGCGGCGGACCTCACGGCTGACGCCCTCGCCCAGCGGATTGCCGAGCGTCTCAAAGAGTATATTCACATTCCTTCGGTGTCGGTGAGCGTAAAAGAGCTCAACAGTTATGCGGTGTTTGTCTTGGGAGAAGTCGCGAAGCCCGGTAAGTTCCAGCTCAAGTCCTACGTCACGGTACTCCAGGCTATTTCCATGGCTGGAGGCTTTACGAGTTTCGCGAGTAAGAACAAGTTGCAGGTTGTGCGAATGAAAGAAAATTCGGACCACAAACGTCAAGAGATCCGTATCCCCTTGAGGTACGATGATCTCGTGACCGGACGTGGCTACCCAGGCAACATCACGTTGGCCTCTGGCGATATCGTTGTGGTGCCATGAACGTATGGCGAGCGGACAAAGTACTGCCAGCTGCCGGGTGTACCTGGTGATAGTGTCCTGGAATCTCAATTGTTATGAGGCGAGCTGGCCTTTTCGATTCGCGATCATGACCGTCCTTCTCTGGGGGATGTTGCAGCCGGCGTTCGTTCATGCCGAGACAACCTTCATCCCATCGGCCGTTGCGTCCGGGCGATACGACAGCAATATATATTTTGCTCCATCATCAGTGCTGCCGCCGGGCACGGACACCAGGGATTTTGCTGGAACCGTGGGCGGCGGCGTGCAGCTGTTGCACAAGTCCAGGGATGTCGAAGCGAGCTTCACGGGGGGAGCCGACTTCAACTTCTATGCAATCAACACACCATTGAATTTTGTCACGACGCGGGTGGACAGCTACGTGATACTGGATCGCTGGATAGAACGGTTGGCCAAGGGAGCGCGATTAACCGTGGGCGAGAATTTTCGATACACACCGGAGTCACCGGGCTTCCTGTCAGGGGGAAAGGGGCCAGTTGTGGACGATCCCTTTCTTCGTGGCATCCAGACATTTCGCGCCAACACGTTTTCGACCACAACGTCAGTCAATGGCTTATATCCCGTGTTCAAGGCACTCGCTCTGCAAGGCGACTACGCGTTCTCGATATTAAGGGTGGGTTCAATTCTCGTACTGACCACAACGGGGGCCCCCACTTTTTTTGATACCACTGTCCACAATTGGTCGGCAGGACCAAACCTTGCGCTTACGCGGGAGGATAGGATCTCTCTCTTATATAGACAGAGGCTGATAAGCCAGGAGATTACGACAGGAGGCGGGCAGTCAATTAATACCAATACGCAGTCGCTATCGGCCAACTATACGAGGGTGATGCCGGACTGGAACTTCAATTTGGAAGGAGGGGCGACGCTTGTTGAACCAGCAAGTCAGTGGTTCCCGACGGCCAGCCTCAGGTTCTCGACCAATCCTGAACGATCCACCACTGTCGAACTAGTTGGTTCACGACAAGCCGCACCGTCATTCTTCTTCGTGGCAGGAGCACTGATCAGCAACGTCGGACAGGTACAGATCACCCACCGCGCCTCAGAACGACTCACGCTGGGGGGGAGTGTAAGTTATGCCTTGAATCAACTGGCTACTGATACGAGCTTGACGTTTCAGAATCTTACCGCCGCAGCGGGGCTGAATTATAAGCTGACAAGGACCATAGCGGTAGATCTATTCTATAGTTACACCAACCTTAATAATGGGTTCACAACGCCAGGTTATCAAATATCGCGCAATGTCGTAGGGTTTGCGCTGACGGCACAATGGAAATAGGAGAATGAAACGAGCCATGGAATCACACGCCGGGCCCTCAGTGAGATCGTGCTTGAGTGAGCGGAATCGAGCAGAATCGTCGATGAAGCTGCCCAGACAAAAGCTGGTCATCGAAAACCGAAGCGGACACTTCAATCTGGACCATATTATGAAACGGACCTGCGATTGCCGAATATGAATGGCCAAACTGATATGAATGAGTGGAGAAGGCAATGAAGGTGCAAGAGATGGTAGCGGTAGAAATCTCTCGGCCGCCTGCACTGCTCATCGGACCGAGCCGGGGATGGCAGCAGCTGGAGCTGAAGGAACTCTGGCACTATCGGGAACTCCTCTATTTCCTCAGCTGGCGGGATATCAAGGTCCGCTACAAACAGACGGTGTTGGGGGCTGCTTGGGCCATTATCCAGCCATTCTTTACCATGGTCGTGTTTAGCCTCTTCTTCGGCAAGCTGGCGAAGGTGCCGTCTGATGGCGTCCCATATCCGCTGTTCGCCTTTGCAGCGCTGGTCCCTTGGACATTTTTTGCCAACGGCCTGACCCATTCATCGAACAGCCTGGTCGAGAGTGCGACCCTGCTCAAGAAAGTGTACTTCCCTCGGTTGGTTATTCCCATCTCTAGCGTCATGTCGGCGGCGGTCGATTTCGTGTTCGCCTTCATCATGCTGCTGGCCATGATGTTGATGTACGGCGTCCTTCCGACTGCCAACGTCATGTGGCTTCCGCTTCTACTAGTCCTCGCCTTCGTGACCGCATTGGGGGTCGGGTTCTGGCTCTCGGCTATAAATGTCCAGTACCGGGACGTGCGCCATACGATCCCATTCTTGACTCAGTTTTGGCTGTTTGCGACGCCCATCGCCTACCCCAGCAGCCTGCTCTCGGAACCATGGCGCACGGTCTATGGCATTAATCCGATGGTGGGGGTGGTAGAAGGCTTTCGCTGGGCCCTATTGAACACAGACACCGCCCCAGGCCCAATGATTCTTGTTTCCTCACTGACCGCCGTGATGGTGCTCGTTGGTGGAGCGTTCTATTTCAGGCGGATGGAAAAATCCTTCGCAGATGTTGTGTAAAGCTTGGCTGCGCGGAGAGCCCGCCCGCATTATTCACGAGAGTTCGTGACGAAACCGCGGAGACGCTACGCGAGACGGGCGCGCGGAGCCGCGAGCGCCCGAGGCGTACTTGATACAGTATGTCGAGGGAACGAGCGGAGAGCCCGCCCGCCTGGAAGCCATGCTGACCGCGTCCAGGCTTGTCGCAGCGGCGTGTCCGCGGTTGCAGTAGAAGTCATCGTGAATTAATGCGGGCGAGAGTGTCCAAGGTGGTATGTATCCCGATCGTGGGGCAGTCCAATATCTCTAAGAAGGGTGAAGGAAAGTGGGGGCAGGAAGTGAGACCATGTTATTCAAGAGACAGGTACTGCTCGTACGGAAAAAGTAGGTCTTGATGGAGGTCTCCATCCATAAAAGGAGGAGTGGAACATGAAACGACAAGGATTCGTGGTATGGTTTACAGGTCTTCCCAGCTCAGGAAAAAGTACATTGGCGCAGATGGTCCAAAGGGAATTAGATGAGGTTGGATTTGCTGTAGAGGTGTTAGACGGCGATGAGATCAGGCAGAGGCTAACCAAGGGACTGGGATTTTCGAAAGATGACAGGGATGAAAACATAAGGCGCATCTCTTACGTCGCAAAGCGCATAATAAATGTAGGTGGCGTTGCCATCACAGCTGCGATCTCGCCATTCCGAGAAGCACGGGAGCGCGCGCGGGCAGAGATTGGCAATTTTGTTGAAGTTCATGTTGACTGCCCGCTTCAAGTGTGTATGCAGCGCGATGTGAAAGGGCTCTATGCAAAAGCGATTCGCGGAGAGATTGAAAATTTTACAGGTATCTCCGATCCCTACGAACCACCGGTTCAACCGGAAGTCGTTGTCCATACCGACCGCGAGTTACATGAAGAGAGTGTGCGAAAGATACTAGAAAAACTCGTTGCCCTAAACTGGGTGCCTGATCAATTTGATCGTCGACTGAACAATGATAAGCCTGATATCTCTCATGATCGGCCTCGTGCCCATGTGCGGCCTGCTCAGTGGACAATCTAGCCTGAAGGGAACGTCATTGCCCTGAGGAAAACAGGCCGTTCTTAGTACAAGATATCTCCTCTATTGACATAAGTTATGACCCAATCGGCAGCAGGTCAGGTTAATTGATGGCCGCTTTCTCAGACCAAATTGCAGTCGTCACCGGGGCGAGCAGCGGAGTAGGGCGAGCGATCGCATTGAGTCTTGCCAAAGAACGGGCAAGCCTATGTCTTATCGGACGCAACGTGGACTCGCTCGAAGTAGTCGCGGAGTGCGCTCGAGCGACAGCGCCATATGCTCGCGGCTATCAAACCGATCTGACGCAGGACAAAGATATTCAAGAATTGGCCGCGCGTCTCAGGCATCATTTCGGACATATTGATTTGCTAGTTCATAGCGCCGGCGTGATCACCCTCGGGCCTGTGGAATCAGCGGCCGTCGAAGACTTCGACTGGCAATATCGGACAAACGTCCGTGGCCCCTACTTAATGACCCAAGCTCTGTTACCCCTCCTAAAACCACGCCACGGACAAATCGTGTTCATCAACTCAAGTGTAGGTCTCAGCGCGAAGGCCAATGTCGGACAGTACGCTGCAACAAAGCACGCGCTCAAAGCGTTGGCTGATTGCCTTCGCGACGAGGTCAACGCAGACGGCATGCGGGTCCTGAGCGTGTTTCTAGGGCGGACAGCGAGTCGGATGCAGGCGGCAGTGCACGAGAGAGAAGGCAGGCCCTATGACCCTGCTCGGCTGGTGCAACCTGAGGATGTAGCTTCGGTGGTGCTTGAATCGCTCAAACTTCCAAGAACGGCCGAAGTCACTGACATCAGCATTAGGCCTTTATTTAAGTCAAGCTAAGCGAGCGCGAGCTTTTACAGAAGTCAAAGATTGAAAAGCAAAGCAGTCAAGCCCTATTTTGGTGGGCGGCTTCCAGCCTACGATCCACCCTCCTCTCAAGGAAGAGTTTAAGCCCATAGCTGGGCAACCGCGTACAGATCCCTTTGGGTCTTCCCAACAAGTCTTATACACATGGATGAAGGGGTATGATCTTCAGAATGATCGAAAGAATGCATACAACGCAGGAGTTAAGAGCATTGAAGAGCTTTGGGATTAGTCTGAGCATTCCTCAGAGCGTAGTCTGCTTTGTTTTATGTTCTATGCCGGTATCCGCGTTGGGTGAGATTCGGTTCGAGGATATTTCGCAAAGAGCCGGGGTATTCAACCACAGTCCAACAGCAGCATCCTCCTGGGGTGATTTCAACAACGATGGCTGGCCGGATTTGTGGGTGTCCAACCATCTCGGGAGAGCGCCCAGTTTGTATCTAAACCGGAAGGACGGCACCTTCATCAACATGGCTGAGAAGGTACTGTCGGATTATGAAGGAATCGACTTCCATGGCGCCGCTTGGGCGGATTTTGACAATGATGGCGACCAGGACCTTATCGTTCTTACCGGGGGAGGCGGCGGACGCGGAAGAGTGCCAAGCTTCTTCTTCGTAAATGAGGACGGCAAGTTAATCAACAAGGCGAAGGACTTAGGCTTAGACTATCTTTTAGGACGAGGGAGAACCCCCCTATGGATTGACGCCAATCGAGACGGCAAGCTTGATGTGCTGATGATGAACCGCCCTCGCGCTGAGGCCCCTTCAGCGATATTTCTGCAGACCCCCAAGGGTTTTGTGGAGCGCAGTCAAGAGCTCGGCTTCAGGAACTTACCTCCTTCGCGAATAGAGAATGTCTTTGCTCGCATCAATCGACTCCTGAAGTTCCGATGGCCTGATCTCAGAACGAAGGCGATTTCCATTTCTGCTAATGAGTTCGCACAACTTGCTGACATTTCCGGCAAGAACCAATTGGACCTTGTTGCCTATATGCAGTACTCGCGAATTTTTTCAGTCAACGACGCGCGCTTCCACGAGATTACCAATGATATCGTGTTTCCCGACGTAAGTTTTGTACAAGATGCCGCTCTCGAAGACTTCAATGGCGACGGGCAAATAGACTGGTACTTAGCGAGAGGATGGTTGAGCCAGGATGTCACGCAGACCAATACATCAAGTCTCCAGGGAGAATTGCAAGGCAGCCCGAAGGATGCGAAAGCCGTACGGTTTAGAACGGAAGGCGAGGTCACATTCGGGATTTACAGACTCTGGATGGATCCCACAGAGCCCGAAAGCGAGACAAAACCGCAGTTATTCATCGGCTCGAAACGTCTGGAACTAACTGATCCAATCATAAAGATTTCTCCCAACAACCCCACCGTTCGCGAACCGGCTCCCTCTGTAACTGCAATTGGCGAGAGCATTTTCGTCGAGTTCGATCAGAAATCAAAAGTATGGACCATCAAAAGCTCGGTACGACGTATCGGTTTCGTCATCACGTCGACCAAACCTGTCGATTCGATTCAACCGGAAGGCTTCAAGCCGTCAAAAGGCTATTTGCCAAATATGCTGATGATTCGAGACAAAGACGGTTTTGTCCCTCGGCGACTGGAGGGTACGAACGCCTCGAGCGCATGCGTTTCCGTGGCAGCTGGAGATTTCGACAACGATGGGGATGTTGATCTGTATCTTGTCTTCACAGAACTAACGAAGAATGCTCCTAACATTCTCCTTGAAAACGACGGCAATGGTAATTTTGTGGAGGTTCCGAAGGCAGGTGGTGCCGAGGGTAGCAGACAAGGACGAGGCAACCAGGTCGCCACCGCGGACTTCGACCGGGATGGATTTCTTGATCTGTTCGTTACCAATGGAGACGGTATCTCTCCATTCGCCGACGAAGGGCCACATCAACTGTTCCGCAATTTAGGAAATGCGAATAATTGGATAGAGATCGATCTGGAAGGGGTCGTCTCTAATCGCGATGGAATTGGAGCGAAAGTCATTTTGGACACGGGAGGCAAAGTACAAGTAAGGCAGCAGGATGGAGGCATGCATAGCTTCTCACAAGATCATGCACGTATCCATTTCGGTCTCGGAGCACAAAAGAAAGTTGATGCGCTAACGATTTTTTGGCCCAGTGGTGCCGTGCAACATCTTAAAGATATTCAGGCCAACCAGATTTTGGTTGTGCGAGAGCGGCCATGATGTTGACAGGAACAATTCGTCATGCATCGTGGCATGTTCTAGCAGGACATGGAAAGCTATGTCGGCACTTCTGGAATGCGACCGTCCGGAATCCGAGACGATGAAAGAATACCCCGCAGGATGTTCAAAAAGACCGTCCAGCGAGGCCGCAGCGAGCGAGGAGGCGAAGGCGTACTCTTTGCCGTACGTTGAGCCTCTGAGCGACGCGAGAACAAAGCTGGCGGACTTTTTCAACATCCTGCTAATCGTGACTATTGCGCATGGATTCCTGTCGTTGTTGGGCCTTTACACAGTGACACCGGCTGTGGCTGAAATCCGTTTCGAGGAGGTTACGCAAGCTGTTGGCATCCATCACTCAGGCGAGACATGGGGGGCGTCGTGGGGTGATTTCAACAACGACGGATGGCCGGACCTATGGGTCGGAAATCACGCCAGCAAGCCAAGTCTGTATTTGAATCAGCAAGGGAGGACGTTCCTTGACGTGATCGACAAGGTTTGGGCCGATGATCCACGCGTCGATAAGCATGGTGCGGCATGGGCGGACTTTGATAATGATGGCGATCAGGACCTTGTGGAATTGGTTGATGCACAATTCTCCGAGGATGGGACCGTCTGCACAGGATGTGCACGGACTCATCTGTTCGTGAATGAGAATGGCAAATTAGTAAACAAGGCAAGAGAATTGGGCCTGGACTCCTTCGGACAGGGGAGGACCCCCCTGTGGTTCGACGCTGATCGAGACGGCAGGCTTGATTTACTAGTCGTGAATACACGTGATAAGGGCCAGCCGCTTTCGGCGATTTTTCACCAGGGATCAGACGGTTTCAAAGAATCCAATAAGGAATTTGGCTTCCGGGACGACGGGTGGAGCCGGTGGGATCGACTACGGGGTTTACTGCACAACGCGGTTTGGCTTGACTTCAAGGAAGCTCCCTTACTCTATATGGGTCCACATTTAGTGTTTGGTCAATTAGCTGACCTGTTTGGTGATGGGAAGTTGGCGCTGATCGTATTTTCGTTGCCCACAAGGGTTTATTCGATGAGCAGCATACCGTTTACGGATGTCACCGCCACCGTCGGGTTCCCCCAAGGGCTGGAGTTGGGAGGTGACGTAGCTATAGAGGATTTTAATGGCGATGGAAAGCTTGACATGTACGTGACTCGAGGCGAGCGGTATGTATCGGATGTCATTCAGCTAAACTCAAACGAAATCATCGGAGCACTGTGGGGTAGGGGGGGGCCCAAAACGGTATTGTTCGGTAGCGAAGGGAAAATAGATGTTGAACTTTACCCCCCTTGGCGAAGCTTATCCGAGATATTCATCGGCTCCACGGGGCGTCATCCCAGCGCCAGGTCATTTTCCCTCTCCACAGAAGATCCAGAAGTCAGCGGGCCGGTGCCTACAGATAAAGCGACATACATGACCAGGCCCAGAGGCGTATTCATTGCCTACGATCTCAAATCACGTGTTTGGACTCTCCACTCCACTTACGCCGGTCACTTTGATTTCATCATTCGCTCTGCGGCACCCATCAATAAGATCCAAACGCTCGGCTTTGAGCCCTTCCGGGAGGAAGGGGTCGACGCCCTGCTGTTACGGCGCGGGAATGAGTATGTGCTGCAAGAGCTTCCTGGGGATGCCGGTGCGCCTACAGCATGTCACTCTGTCGTTGCTGGGGATTTTGACAATGACATGGACATTGACCTCTATCTCGTATGTGAAGGACCCGTGAAAAATTTGCCCAATCGTCTGCTGGAGAACGACGGCAAAGGAGGATTCCGGCTGGTTCCAAACGCTGGAGGAGCTTCTGGGAGTCAATTGGGTCGCGGTGACGTTGCAGCCATAGCGGACTACGACCGGGATGGATTTTTAGACATTTTTATAACAAATGGCTCGGACCCAACGTCTCCATTCGGAGCAGAAGGGCCACACCAGCTATTTCATAACAGAGGCAATAACAATCACTGGATCGAGATCGATCTCGAAGGTGTGAAATCCAACCGCGATGGAATTGGTGCTAGCATCGCCCTTGAGGCCGGTGGAACTAGACAGATGAGAGAACAGCGTGGGGGGATGCATCGCCTCTCCCAAAACCATCAGCGAGTTCATTTCGGCCTCGGGACAAACTCAGTGGTAGACCGACTGACAATCCGGTGGCCTAGTGGCATTGTGCAGGAAATAGGGAGCACGGCCGCTGATCGCATTCTGAAGATACGTGAAGAAACCGGGCTGGCCGGGAAATGACGCGTAGACAAAGTATGGAATCGCTGGTAATTCAAACGAAAATGGAGAGCGGAATGGCTGATCCGAATCGTGGCGCGCGATTCGTCTTTGTCGGTGGAGCAGCTCGTTCAGGGACGACATTGGTCCAGAACATGCTGGATTCACATCCTGACATATACGGCGCACCCGAATTTCTCCATATTCCAGACATCATAAGCTTGAGGAAAACACTTCGTTACTCGATTGATCACAAGTGGATAGATCTGATTTGTTCCTATGAGGACGTGGACAGACATATATGTTCTCTCATTGAGAGTTTTCTGTATCCGCTGGCTGAGCAGTCCGGGTGTCGATTGTTAAGTGAGAAGACGCCTAACAATATTCTTGTCTTTCCTGAATTAATCAGTTTATTTCCTGGAGCGCGTTTCATTCATGTTGTGCGAGATCCTCGGGCAATAATCGCTTCTATGCTCCAAGTTGGGAAGAGAGCGAAGCAGAGAGGTTGGCAAACACAAGATTATACGCATAGTGTATCGGCCGCTATCGATTATATTCATCAATGCTTCAAGACTGGATTTGTCTCTTCTGAGATTGCGCCTGAAAGGGTAATCGAAGTGGTATATGAACGACTAGTAGCCGATCCAGAGCATGAGACTAGGAGAATATGTGAATTCTTGAAAGTCGAATGGTCTACCCGAATGCTGCGCCCTGGGGAGCTAAAACATCCCGGGGAAAGGGCTGTCACGAATAATGTATGGTATGACACGAAAAGTTACAATAGGAATCCCGAGCCTTATGAGGTTGACAAATGGAGAAGCCAACTTTCACGTATGCAGGAGTTCATGATCGTAGGAAATTTTAGCGCTGACAAGGATCTTCGCCGCCTTGGGGTAGACTTGGCGAACTCTCACTATTCGTGGATGGATCGAACTTTAAATGGAATGTTGGCTACCGCATCGCATGGTAGTCACAAGGTTGTCCACAAAATCGTTGCGCTTGCGCGCAGCAGTCGCAGAAAAGTAAGTGAAGGGTTTCGTGTTCTTAGTCGTATTGGAGACTCCAAGTAAAATGAACAGGACATTCATTCCGAGGTTAAGGGTAAAGACCCATTCTAGATGGGGTTTGAGCAAGTTCTATGAATGACATTGCAATTCGGGTACAGGGCCTTGGTAAGCAGTACCGCATCGGCAGAACGCGTGCGGGATACGCTACGCTGCGCGAATCGTTAATGGGTTCATTGAGGTCCACGCGTCGCCGAATGGGTATGTTGTTAAACGGCCAGACTGCTGGTCTCGCGGAAGAGAACGAGACGATATGGGCGCTTAAGGACGTCTCCTTCGAGGTCAAGCGCGGTGAAGTGGTCGGTGTCATTGGACGCAACGGAGCAGGGAAGAGCACGCTGCTCAAAATTCTCACTCGCATTACCGAACCGACCGAAGGCCAAGCAGAGATTGACGGGCGAGTTGGGAGCTTGCTGGAGGTGGGGACCGGGTTCCACGCTGAACTGACAGGGAGAGAGAACATTTACCTCAACGGCGCAATTTTGGGGATGAGGAAGGCGGAGATTGATGCGAAGTTCGATACGATTGTGGCCTTTTCCGAAATGGAGAGGTTCCTCGATACACCTGTGAAGCACTACTCCAGCGGCATGGCCATGCGACTGGCCTTCGCCGTTGCCGCGCACCTTGATCCCGAAGTCTTGTTGATTGATGAGGTTCTGGCCGTAGGCGACGCCAGTTTTCAACGCAAGTGTTTGAAAAAGGTGGAGGATGTCGGGCAGCAAGGACGGACGGTACTCTTTGTGTCGCACAATATGCCAGCGGTCAGCCGGATATGTGAGCGGGTTATTCTGCTGGATGGAGGCCATGTGGTCCAGGATGGTCCATCGCACCAGGTTGTCGGCGCCTACTTGCATTCTGGGCTCGGCACGACAGCGGCCCGTGAGTGGCACGATGCCGCGCAGGCACCAGGAAATCATGTTGTTCGTCTGTGTGCCGTCCGGGTGCGAACGGAGGATGGGCGGATTTCAGATACAGTGGATATACGGAAACCGGTCAAAACCGAGCTGGAATATGAGGTGCTCAAGCCAGGGTGCGTGCTTGTTCCCGGTTTCCAGTTCTTTAACGAAGAGGGTATTCACCTGTTCACAACCCTCGATCTGGACCCAGCTTGGCGACAACGCCCTCGACCGACAGGGAGCTATATCAGCACGGCTGTGATCCCTGGAAATTACCTGGCGGAGGGATCAATATTCGTTTCACCGATGATTAACACTTTTTCCCCGAACATAGTACATGCCCGCGAACACCATGCCATCGCCTTTCAGGTCATCGACACGCTCGATGGAAATTCTTCTCGCGGTGATTTTGGGGGAACCATGAAAGGTGTGATCAGACCTCTCTTACAGTGGGAGACGCGCACATGCAACACAACCTAAGCAAACACTTGAGTACCGCACAACTTTGGGGGGAATCGTCTGGGGATCGCATAGCCGAGCAATGATCGATGTGAATGATTTCCCCCTCACGTAGTGCACGGCTACATTACACTATGGCAACCAACATTCTGGGAATATCGGCGTTCTTCCACGATTCTGCAGCAGCTCTCTTAAGTGATGGGGAGATTATTGCTGCAGCCCAAGAGGAGCGTTTTACTCGCCGCAAGCACGATCCTGGTTTCCCCAGCAATGCTATTGCTTATTGCCTAAGAGAGGGTGGAACCAACCTGGCGCAACTTGACTATGTGGTATTTTACGAACAGCCGATGGTCAAGTTTGAACGGTTGCTTGAGACGTATGTCGCGTTTTCGCCGCAAGGCTATGAGTCCTTCGAGCGGGCGGCGCCGCTTTGGGCCACGCACAAACTACGTTTGCCGGACAAGATCCTGGTTGAGCTCGGTCCAGGTTTTCAGGGACGGCTGTGCTTTGCCGATCATCATGAGTCTCATGCCGCTAGTGCATTTTTCCCATCTCCCTTCGACGAGGCAGTCATCTTAACGCTAGATGCGGTTGGGGAGTGGAGTACGAGTTCGATCGGCTACGGTCAAGCAAACCGTATAACGCTGACCCATGAGATGCGGTTTCCGCATTCGCTGGGCATGCTGTACTCGGCCTTCACTTATTACGCAGGGTTCAAGGTGAACTCGGGCGAGTATAAATTAATGGGATTAGCTCCCTACGGGAAACCGAAATATGTGGATGCGATCGTAGAGAACATCGCGCAGATTAGACCCGATGGGTCGCTCTCGCTCGACATGTCCTATTTCAATTACTGTCAAGGCCTCACAATGACGTCTAATAAATTTCACGATCTGTTCGGGGGTCCACCTCGTCAAGGCGAAACCTGGATCACCCAGAAGGAGATGGATCTGGCCGCGTCGATCCAGATCATCTGCGAGGAGGTTGTCTTGCGAGCTGCCCGCTATGCCCATGGACTCACGGGAATGCGAAACCTTGTGATGGCCGGCGGAGTCGCTCTCAACTGCGTGGCTAACGGTCGGCTCCTCCGAGAGGGACCCTTCGACAAGATTTGGATTCAGCCGGCTGCGGGGGATGCAGGGGGTGCGCTGGGCGCCGCATACCTGGCTTGGCATCATCTATTGGACAGGCCCCGCCGGCCAAATCCGCAAGACAGTCAGCGGGGGTCTCTGTTAGGACCGGCGTTCAAGAATGAGGAGATCGGGTTGTTCCTGGATTCCGTCGGTGCCAAGTATGAATGGATGGAAGACGAGCCGAGTTTACTCGATCGTGTGACGCGTCTCATTGAAGAAGGAAAGATCGTGGGCTGGTTCCAGGGACGAATGGAATATGGTCCACGTTCGCTTGGATGCAGAAGTATTCTTGGAGATGCACGTTCGCCGACGATGCAGCAGATCATGAACCTGAAGATCAAATTCCGGGAGTCCTTTCGGCCCTTCGCACCCTGCATCCTGAGAGAATGCGTTGATCAGATCGTTGAGATGAACAACAACCAGGAGAGTCCTTACATGCTCATGGTAGCTCCCATTCGGCGGGAACTGCGCCGGCAACTTGGCCCGGAGGAGCGTCGGCAAATGGAAGAGGAAGACCTGTGCGTACGAGTATCGGTCCCGCGCTCGACGGTACCCGCTGTAACCCATGTGGATTATTCCGCGCGAGTCCAGACCGTTGATCCCGACAGACACGGCCGGTTTTACCGGCTGCTGCGTCGGTTCTATGAAAACACCGGTTGCCCCGTCCTGGTAAATACGAGCTTCAACATCCGGGGTGAGCCGATCGTCTGCACACCGGAAGAGGCATACTTCTGCTTTATGGCAACAGAAATGGATGTCTTGGTCATGGAGAACTTTCTATTGATCAAACAACAACAAGCCTCTGCCGGCTTGGAGATCACCGAAGAGTACAAAGCCCAGTACGCCCTCGACTAACATGCTGTTGAAAACGATTTTTGAACCTTGGAAACACAGGGCTGCTAGAAATCACGAACGGGATCAGAATAGCCCGCAGGATGGTCAAAAAGGCCGTCCAGCACGGCCGCAGCGTGAACGTGGTCGCCTTTCCCATCACGCATCACGTGTTACGCGTCACGTCTGGAAGAGCGACACGAGAACAAAGCCCGGGGAGAGCCGCGTCTCGGCGCGCTGGGCTTGGGCGGGTGAGAAGAGAGACTTTTTCAACATCCTGCTAATGGTCACGATTCGACTCCTACCAAAGCCGCGAGGCGCCTGGCTGACTGGTTTCGGCCTTTGCGCCAGCGCGATGACATTCTTGGGGTTCGCTGTCACCGCCCTACGTGAGCAGTCCTTCTTTGTTTGCGGGGTTGGAGCGTGCCTGACCGCTGCGGTCGCGCTATCGGCACACCTGTGGCCATGGGCATGGACGGTGCCATATCGGGCCTGGAATAGACTAGGCAGACATTATGGAGACGTTGCACGCATGTACTTCCTGGGTCTGTGCTACCTGATTGTCTCTGCAGTGGGCCTCGCAGGCCCCTCCAAAGACTTCACTAGAGATCTACGGTTCGGGTCAGGCTGGATCTCCCGCAAATCAGGTTCCGAGCCGGCATCGAATGGCCGGATGCAGGGCGATCTTACAAAGACCCTGAAGCAAGGCTGGTTACGGACATATGTGCGGTGGGCGATCCAGTCCGGTCAGATCTGGAGGTGTGCCTTGCTTCCGTTTTTGGTCCTACTGTCAATGTTGGAAAGTGACGAGCGCAGCCACCACGTCCCGACCCAGACCTACACTCTCTTCTGACCAGGAGCCACGCTTGTCGGTCCTGCGGAACATTCTGGCCGTTTGTACCTCGCTTGTCGCCATGGTACTGGCCGCTCCAGTCATTGCGGTGGGACTCCCGTTTATGGCGGTGGCCTGCGTAGTGCGCGCGCTTGCATCTCGCCTGGAACCGAAGTGCATTCGATGGCCGGACATCTTTGAATTCGATTCCACGCTTGGATGGAAGGCAAGGCCAAACCTCGACTGCTACTGTCTGGATGAACGCGACGATATCTTCCACGTAGTGACTGATGAGGAAGGGTGGCCTGGCACCCGGACGGTGGAGAATAGCGATATCGTGGTCTTCGGGGACTCTCATGCGTTTGGCTATGGAGTTGATCACGAGAATTCATTCTCTCAAGTGGAGAGCGGAGTCAGAATCAAGGCGATAGGAGTCCCGGGGTATAATATGGTGCAAGAGCTGATGCTTCTGGAACGGCTGGCGCCCAGGTTGCATCACAAGATGGTTGCGTGGTTCTGCTATATCGGCAACGATCTGTTCGACAATCTCTCTCCCGAGATGTCGGGCTATCGAGCACCGTTCCTTCGCCAATCCAGGAACGGTACCGCCTGGGAGGTTGTGACCTCTCATCTGGCGCCAGAGCCCTGGACATGCAGTGTCGGTGCGAAAGCACTCCGGAAAAGCGGATACCCGCTAATCCCCGGGCTTCATAGCGATACAGTTCTTTCACGTCGCGCCTACTCAGCCTGCGAACACCTCATTGAACAGGGTCAGCAGGTGTGCGGGAGGAACGGTGCACGATTGGTGGTAGTCTCGATTCCAGAGCCATTCGCGCTGGACTCGAAACGGGTCGCGACGGCGAGAATGCAGTACCCTTCCTTGAATCAACTGGATTCGGACTATCCAGACGCAAGGTTGCGGGAGATCTGTAGCAAGTTTGGCGTGCAGTTTCTCGCACTCAAGGACCATCTGGAGCTGAGCGACTATAAGCCCTCCCATGACCATTGGACGGAAGGCGGCCATCGCCGCGTGGCCAAGGCGTTGACTGGCCTCTATCGCGATCAGGCGAGCTATGCCGCACTGCCCCCCAGTTGGATCCTGCATTCAGGGAGAGACATTGCAGTTTATGACGATGGCGTGCTCAAGTCCAAAACCTGTTCCGGCTCGGAAGGTTCTTCGGTCTCGGCATAAGCCAGGCGTGTAAGACTGCTCGCACGATGCTGGTTCGTGGGAAAAAACCACTCATTCCCCTCGCTCTATGATGTCTTACGACCAACCCCTGGTATACGTGCTCACACCTGTGTTCAACGGTGAGAAGTACCTGGCGGAATGCGTCGAGAGTGTTCTGGCGCAAAGCTACGAGAACTGGGAGTACTACATCCTCAACAACCGGAGCACAGACCATAGCCGGACAATCGCGGAGAGATATGCGGAGACCGACAAGCGAATCCAGGTACTCGACACACCGGAATTCTGCAATCACCTGGCCAATCATAATTATGGATTACGGCAGATGCCGCCCAGCGCCAAATACTGCAAGATCGTCCATGCCGATGACTGGCTGTTCTCGGAATGTATCATGAAAATGGTCGAAGTTGCCGAAGCCAATCCCACCGTCGCGATCGTCGGCTCCTATGGGCTGCGCAATCAACGTGTGTCATGGGACGGGTTGCCCTATCCAAGCACGGTAGTTCCCGGTCGAGAAATCTGCCGTAACACCCTCCTCGGTGGCCCTTATGTATTTGGATCTCCAACGTCGCTGTTGATTCGATCCGATGAAGTGAGAAAGCGTCCGACGTTCTACAACGAGGCCGATCCGCATTGTGATATCGAGGTCTGTCTCGATATTCTTAGAGATCATGACTTCGGTTTTGTGCACCAGGTGTTGACGTTCACGCGAGAACACGTTGACGCGAAAAGCACGTTTTCGAGACGCTTTGGCACCAGCCTCCTGGGGACGATTGAACACTTGACCAAGTATGGGCGGACGTATCTTAGCGATCAAGAATACGAAGGACGTGTCAGACAATGCTGGGAGCGGTATTACGCATTCCTGGGTGCCAAAACGCTTTCTAATAATAGAGAGAAGGGATTCTGGGAGTTCCAGAGGAATGCGCTGGGCAGACTGGGCTATTCGCTTGACTATGGAAAACTTGCCAAGCCGGCACTGGCCGAATTGCTTGATCTGGCGCTCAACCCCCTCAACACCTCGATGAGGATTGCGCGGAAGATGAGGCGTCAGATCGCTCTTCCCCATGCAGAGGACGCTTCGAGAAATGGGGAGCACGTTGAATCGCAGGATCCACCACACAATCCATGATTTCTACGAGCAAAGACCGTTAGTTGTCCGTCCGAATTTAACAGGAGGCTGATTACAGAGGCATGTGCGGTTTCGCTGCGATAATAGGTCTCGATGGTCGAAAGGTCGATGCTGCGGCATTGGAACGGATGGCCTTCAGCCTTCAACATCGAGGCCCTGACGACAAAGGAGTCTACATCAATGGCTCAATCGGTTTCGGATTTCGGAGATTATCAATCCTTGATCTTTCACCAAGCGGGCATCAACCGAAGGTGAGTTGCGATGGGAAAAAGATCTTGGTCTTTAATGGTGAGATTTATAACTATATTGAGCTGAGAGAAGAACTGATCGCATTAGGGCATGTGTTTGAGTCAAGTGGGGATACGGAAGTTCTGCTAGCCGCGTACAGCCAATGGGGGGCGGAGTGTCTCCCCAGGTTAAATGGCATGTGGGCGTTTCTGATCTACGATGTTGCCGAGAAGAAGATATTTGGCTCTCGCGACCGCTTTGGGGTGAAGCCTCTTTTTCGGTATACGTCAGAGGATCTGGTCTTGTTCGGTTCGGAAATCAAGGCCATTCTCAGTTCTGGTTACTACCAGTCGAGAATCAATTGGGACGTAGCAGCGCGGTTTCTCGTTGAAAATCGGTTGGATGTCGATAGTGAGACATTCTATGCAGGGATCGAACAAGTGCCTGCAGGGTCCGCCTTCGAGCTGTATTTGGACGGCCGTCACAGAGTCTGGTCATACTGGTCCCTGGACAATATTAAGCCAGAGACTGTGGCGAGTCCTTGCGAAGCCTTTAAGGAGTTATTCGACGATGCGGTGCGTCTTCGGATGCGAAGCGACGTCCCAGTCGGTGTGTGTTTGTCCGGGGGCTTGGACTCCACGTCGATTATCTGCAGTATGGCAAAGATGAAGACAGCCCCGTTCTCGCCATTAGAAGCGTTTTCATACATGAGCAAAGACTACGACGAATCGAGGTACATTTCCGACTCGATCCAGTTCACCGGGGCGCATTTAAATAGGTTGGAGGTCAATCCAGATCTGCTGGTGAGCAAACTCGAGAAAGTCCTTTGGTATCACGATGAGCCGGTACACAGCATGACGGCTCTCGTTGGGTTTGAATTGATGGGCTTAGCAGCGGAAACAGGGGTCAAGGTAATTTTGAATGGTCAGGGAGCAGACGAAACGATCGCTGGGTACCACTCATATTTTGGGAATCTGTGGGGAGAGATGCTCCGAAAGGGGCAGGCATTTCAGGCGTGGAGGGAGATCACACAGCATTCGTCATCATTGGGCTCGAATGCGTATCTGTTATTCCTTGCTTCTATTCTTCCTGTGTTGCTCGACGGGATTTCTGGGCTATCCTTGTATAGACAGGCTACGGCCTGGAAACATCGCATCACCCTTGATCGTAAGGGGTGGTTCACCCCTGAATTCTTGGCGCATCTTAAAATGGAGAAGGCCGTCAGGATTCGTTCTCTCGATGAAGCCCTGAAGGTCTCAGTACAAAGACAACCACTCCCCCTGTTCCTGAGAATCGAGGATCGGAATTCCATGGCGCACTCAGTCGAAGCGCGACTGCCTTTTCTCGATTATCGCCTCGTGACGTTCCTGTTTAGCCTGTCCTCGGATTGGAAAATGCGGGGCCCGTGGAACAAGTACATTCTGCGCCAATCAATGGCGGGCAGTATTCCGGAGAGCGTGAGGACGCGCGTCGACAAGATGGGATTTCCCGTTCCGAGCAAAGAGTGGGTGGCAACGGCGTTGTACGAGCCATTGCAGGATATGCTGGCAAGCCGAGAGATGAAAGCATCAGGTCTGTACGATGTCGACACCATACGACAGGATCTTGAATCGCACCGGAACGGGATCAAGGACTTGTCCTGTGTGCTATTCAACATCGCCCAATTTCAGATGTGGTCAAACCTGAATGATTCGATTGCCGCATCCACCCTCAACTGAGTACCTAAGGCGGGTGTTTCTTTTCCGAGATATCACGATACCCATAGTCCCCTAAGAGGAACGAGCCAAGCTTCTGGTCAGCTATCTCGGCTGAGGCTATCCGAACATGATACTCGCCTGCGAATTAGGCTTTGACGATGGTGCGCATGTTCCGTTCAATGCCGGTGTTCTGGCGACGATTCTGGCGGCGTTCCCAACGGAGAGCCTCGCTTTCTATGCGGCGGCAGCACATATCGAAGAACTCAAGAAAGCGGTTGCGCAGCCATTAGCCGGTTCAATTTCGTGGACGAACATTTCCCCCCCACCCCCAGGCACGGCGTATGTGAAGCGTTTCATACGAGAACTGAAGATCGTTCTGGCTCTGTTGAAAACTGTTTCCCAGAATTCAACCTCGCGCCTGGTCTTGACCTCAGCGTATCCCTCGACTGTGGTGGCGGTGAAAGCTGCGCGATGGTTCCGCCCCGAGCGTCTGCCTGTGCAGGTGGTTCTCCATGGACTGAGCGGTGTGGTCGGCAAACGGTACAGACGACCAATCAAAAGGTTTCAGGATATGAAGACGGCCTTGACGCTCTTAGGGAACGACAACATCCAATACATTGTGTTGGAGCAGTCTATACGCGACACCGTAGTAAAGAATCTCCCCTTCCTTTCGGACCAAATCGCAGCGCTCGACCACCCCATTTCTCCCAATGAAGCCGAGTCCCAATCAATCGATTTCAGCGAGCCTCTTCGCTTTGGCTTCCTGGGACTTGCGGATAAGGCCAAGGGCTTCCCGCTGTTTGTGGAACTTGCGAATCATGTCACTACGAGATACGGGCAACGCGCTGAATTCCATGTTGTCGGCCGATTTCCTCGAGACGGAGCACCGGTGAACGGAACAGAGGCCCTCGCAACCAAACCGGGGGTCACGCTCACGAGCCGTGCCGATTTCATCCGGGACGTAAGGCTGCTTCACTATGTTGTTCTGCCGCATGAGGCGGTACCCTATACGCTAGCCGCCAGCGGGGTCTTGCTCGATGCCATCGCCTGGCAAAAACCCGTGATCGCTAGGAAAATTCCGATATTCGAGGCGATGTTCGAGAGGCACGGCGACATTGGCTACCTGTTCGGTGATGACGCAGAATTAAAGGACATTGTCGAGCGGATCCTCATTGCGGCTGACGAGCCACGCTACAACCGGCAGGTGGTCAATCTTGGGAGCGCCAAAAAATCGAGGGCTCCAGAAACCCTGGCGGCATGCTATCGAGACATCTGCAGAAAGAGTGGCTAAGTGCCGAAACGAATAGTCTCATGATATGCCTTCGCAGAGCGTAAAGCGTCAGCAATACAGAAATTTGTATTTGGCATTCGGGCGTGCTTGAAGTTGCAGGTTGAAGGACGATCTCGCAACCGGACAGGAACAAGGACGGGGAGATTATGAAGTTCTACAAGGATATTGTTGCCGAATTAGACCATGCGCAAAAACTGTCGGGAAAGTCAGACCAGCCTTCTCCTTTTCATTATCACTCCTGGTCGACCGACAGCATTAAACAGTTTTGGACAATTTGGACCACGAACGGTGCTCTCAAAACTCAGTTTTACCCAATTGTATATTGGAATGACTTACTCGCATGGGCTCGGTTACAGATCCCCAGTACTCCTTCAGCGATCGCAGATATAGGTTGTGGCAATGGGAATCTCATAGATTGTGTGCTGAAAGTGTATCCGTATTCGAAGATCACGGGAATTGATATGTCAGAAGAATCCTTGTTCACCGCCCGCTCGAGATTCGAGAACTTCTGGAATATCGGGTTTCAGGTTGGGTCTCTTACGCAGCTTCCATTTCCCGATGGCTCTCTAGACCTGGTGACTTGTACAGAAGTCTTAGAGCATAGCTTTCCGGAAAGCTTCTTCGGCTCATTCTCCGAGGTCAGGAGAGTGTTGAGGAACGGGGGTTATTATCTGGCATCCGTTCCCCTTGGGGAACAGGCCAGTTTTGTGTGTTGCCCCGAGTGCGGATCTGTGTTTACCCCCTATCAGCACATGGTGTTCGACATTGCGCGGGCTGAGGTCGCAGAGTTACTGTCAAAAAACCGATTAGAAGTCGTTGCGTGGTACCAAGCGATTGACAGAACTGTTCCCGCAAACCCGTTGAAGAGGGTGGGGAAAACGTTGCTTATAAGCCAGATGCCAAACCTGGCAAAGCGCCTGTTCCCTAAACCGGGAGTCTCAGGTTTTCTCGCTCGAGCGCGCTCCTAAACCATAGCTGTCATATATCAGGACATCGTTGACGGTTTTTAATCAGTTCATCGTAGCAGAACATCGGTTACACCGGCCGTTTGGTGACGGCGTATTTGTAGACCCTGAGGACGCGACCTTGATAGGTGAATTTAAGCAATCCGCGACGGGTGCAGATGGTTCCCGTGACGTACTCATGGACCAGGGTCGGATCCACCAGGAAGGACTCACTGAAGAAGCGGATCCGCCCAGTGGCATCGGTGAGTCGCACGAAGGAGACCAGACCGTCGCGGAAGGGCAGCGCCCCGCGGTGCTTCGCAAAGCGCGGGGGCAACAGCCGGCGCCGGGTTGCCGTGTGAACCTCCCAGGGGACGCGCTGTCCAAGCTTGGCATAGCGATGCTGCCGGTTATGGAAGGCTTCAAATCGTCCCAGCTCGGCCGCCAGATGTTCGGGATCCCGGAAGCGCTGACTGCGGAAGAAGAGTTTGTCGTAGACATCATTGAACCGTTCCACGATGCCATTGCGCCAGGGTTCCGCTTCGGGGGTGAACACGAGTTCCACGCCGAAATACAAGCAGAGGCGGATAAGCAGACCCAAGCTGCGCGGATACCGGTTCGATCCGCGAAACGACAGCTCGTTATCGACCTGCAGGCGGCGCGGAATGCCCAGCCGCTGCCAGCCCGCCACCACGGCCTCGACAATCTCCGTGTCTCGTTTGCTCGGCACCGCCGCCAAGGCCACCGCGTTACTGAAGGCATCGATGAGATGGACACCGTACAGCCGGCTGGCACCGCGCAAATACCGAGGCCCCACCAGGTCGAGCTGATGCACCTGATTCGGCCGTGCTGGGACCACAGCGGGATAGGGGGTGCCTCGTGGCCGATAGCGGGGCGACGCGACCAGCCCCGCCCGCTTGAGGATGCGGTTGATGGTCCAGAGGCCGGGAACCGGGTGAACGCCCAGCTGTTCGAGCTGCCATCGAATGGCCACGGCTCCCCGCTGGGCATAGCGCGTGGCGTGCAACCGCTCGCGAATGGCACAGACCAGTCGGACCACGGCCTCCGTGGTTTTGCTCGGCACCGTGTGAGGAGCGCGGCCTTGACTCCGCGCCCAATGGGGATCAGCGGGATCAAACCGATGGAGCCACTTGTAGAACCATTGCCGCGACCGTCCCAAGGCACGACAGATGGTGCCGGGCAGCTCCCCTTGCAAGAAACGACTGATCGCCTGGACACGGTCCTCCTGGTCTCCCATAGTTCCTCCCTCCGTTGTGGAGAGAGGAGAACCACGGAAGTGTCAACGATGTCCTGCTACAAATCGGGCCCTAAAGAGTCAACGAAGTTGCTGTCAACGATGTTCTGCTAAACGTCACATAGCGTCTGGGATTATTAGCCATCATCAAATTAGACTGACGGGATTTATGAAGCACGTCCTTATGATAGCGCACAGTTTTCCACCTGAAGGCAATGTGGGAACCTTTCGAACGTTACGGTTTGTCCGGCAACTTCCCAATTACGGGTGGAGTCCAAAGATCGTATCTGTCAGACCGATTCAGTATGAGAGATTTAATCCGGGACTTTCGTCGAGCATCCCCCCCGGAACCGAGGTGGTTCGAGTGAAGGGCCATGATTTGTGGCAGGCGTTTCAGGCCTGGCGCTCGCGACGGCTCCGAGAAGCGCCTTGTACCGAGCGGACCAATCGGCTACAAGAAAAAGGGGTCCAACAACTGCATAACGGATTTCGTCAACGGCTGAGAGATATGGCGCGCGCGATTGAGGCCTCGTGGTACCACCCTGACATGGCAATGCCATGGATAGCCAATGCAGTCGATGCCACGGTCGAAATTTGCAAGCGCCTGCCAATTAAGGTCCTCTGGGCGACGGCAGCACCGCTTTCCTCCTTCTATATTGCGCAGCGAAGCTCGTCGAGAGCCGATATTCCTTATGTCCTGGATTTTCGTGATCCGTGGACTATCAGCTGTTCAGACTTCGAGCGGATACGTCCAGCCTGGGCAATCCGCCGGGATCGGCAGCGTATGCATGACCTACTGCGCGGGGCACAAGCCGTCGTGTTCAGACACGCGACTGAAGCAGAATGCTTCTGGCGTGCCTACCCGAGGGCACTCGAAGCTCGAAAGATCCATCTGATCCCGAACGGCTTCGAAGGCCAAGTTCAGAAATTCATTCCACCGGCTGAGGAGAAGCGCACCATTCTCTATACCGGTACGCTGTCCTCGTATCGGTTTAGCACCCTTCTTGATGCGGTGGCTCTCCTGAAGCAGACGGAGCCTTCCCTGGTAAAACATCTCTGCTTCCGTTTTGTAGGGGAGGGATCTCAACTCCTTCAGAAAGAGGCGGTCGAGCGCGGAATCGCTGAGTTTGTAGAAGCGAGAGATCCAGTGCCACAGTCGGAGCTTCCTTCCCTTTATTCTCAATCACACGCGCTACTCGTCCTGGGACGGGAACCTGCGATCAAGGGCTATGAACTTCTCGTCGGTGCCAAGCTGTTCGAGTACTTAAAGACCGGATGTCCCATCATAGGAGTGGTGCCTTACGATGAAACCCGCCAGGTACTTGAACGTGTCGGCGTCAAAACGATCGCTGACGCCGATTCCCCACACCAGATTGCACAACTGATCCGTCATTTCATGGACCAGTGGTCGAACCGAAAGTTGGCTGCTCTCCTCCCCGATCGGAAGGCCTGTGAGGCCTATTCATCGGAGCCGCAAACCGCGGCGCTCGTGCGCGCGCTCGAGGGGTTGCCTGCGGAGCAAGCCTTCGTGCCAGGCACTCACGACATTCCATCGAGCTTGCGAGACACCATCGGGCCGAATGGATGGCTGGACGACTAATGGAATCACAACTCACATCGGCACGACCTGTATTCGTTTTTAACAATAGCCTCGCGCCACCTGCTTTGTTAAGTTCGGCATCCTTGTCATTTGAACAGCCCACAATCGCCGGTCGAGGAGCCTATCGTGTTATTTTGTATCCGTGACGACGATACGAGCTTTTTTACCTCACCTGATGACCTGGAGCGGGCTTACGGAGAGATCACCAAGTGGGGTCCCGTTTCGCTGGCCATCATTCCATTTTGTAAAGCAGGAACAAGCAAAGGTGTGCCGGAGAAATATCGGAGACAGTGGTCCACCCATCCACTGCACAATAACAAAGAGCTTGTTCAATGGCTTCGCAACGAGATTGCTGCAAATCGGTTCGAGCCCATGCTGCACGGTTACCACCACGATGAGGAAGATCGCCTGTTTGAGTTTATCGGAGCAGATGATCTAGCACGACGGGTAAGTGATGGCCGGAAATATCTCGAAGACCTCCTTGGCGCCGCCATTCGCGTGTTTGTGCCACCACGCAATGGAATCGCAAGGCAAGGCTTGCAGGCGATCGCCCGGGAAGGCTTGCACCTAGCCGGCGCGGCAGGAGTGCGGTCCGGATGGGCTCCCTTCTCGCGCGCGACCTGGACGAACTGGTGGCACCTTCGCAAGTGGAGATCAAGTGGGGGAAGGGGTGTTCCCTGGGTCCTTGAGCTGGGCGATCACAGAGAAATCCCTGGTAATCCTGTCACTCCTTCATCGAACCTTCAGGATAATGAGGCACGTTACGACTGTGCAAGGCAGCTGGGGGGAGTGTTTTGTATTGCCACGCACTATTGGGAACTCGATACAGCGTGCAAGCCACCGGGTACTGGCACGGTAGGTGAACAATTGCAGCGCTTGGTCGAACGTGCCAAGTCTGATCCCCAAGTCATTTGGCGTTCGGTTGGTGACATCGTTTCGGCAGACGTCTGAGAGAACCAATATGTGCGGATTTGTTCCGATTCTGCAGGACGTGCCAAACGGGGATATGGTAGTCGCTAGAGGGAATAAGTCCTTCGTCCACCGCCCCACAATGCGATCGATAGGAATGCCTTTGTCAATCAGGACAGCAGTCAAAGGACTCTTGACATTTGTGCCAGGCATTAAAAGAGTCCTGCCAGAGAGAGGAACAGGCGGTACAAATTCCGCACACTATTGTTATGGAGTGTGGTTAAAACATCTCACGCTACTATGGGAAAATGGTATGCGTTCCATGCCCAACACCTTGGCTGAACTCGGGCCAGGGGATTCTTTAGGGGTTGGGCTTGCAGCATTGCTATGTGGTGTAAAGCGTTATTATGCACTGGATGTAGTAAGACATTCGAATATTGAGGTCAATCTGAAGATATTCGATGAATTAGTTGAGTTGCTCAAATCCCGCACTGGAAGGCCTACGAAAGGATGGCCAGATATTGACAAGTTTTTAGACAGCAACTTGTTCCCTAGTCATATCTTGAATGACGGACTACTTAAGGAATCTCTATCTGAAGAAAGAATTAAGGCAATACACAATGCGATCCAAAATCCGGCCCATCACACTAGGGAAGTGACTATCAAATATATGGTGCCTTGGTCAGATGAAAAGATCATAGAGAATAATACCGTTGATATAATATTGTCGCACTCAGTGCTTGAGCATGTTGTAGACCTTGAAAACACTTATCAAGCTCTCTACTCGTGGCTAAGACCAACAGGAATGATGTCTCACCAGATCGACTTTCAATCGCATGGCGTTTCAGAAAAGTGGAATGGATATCGAATGTACTCTGAGCTTTTGTGGAAAATCATGTTGGGGAAACGCTCCTTTTTGATAAATCGACAGCCACATTCCATGCACATTGATATTATGAAGAAGAATGATTTCATTATAGCTTGTGATTTAACGCGCCATCGGAAAGATGGTATTCAAAGATCAGACCTATCCAAGTACTGGGAAAATATTACTAACGATGATTTGACATGTTCAGGGGCTTATATTCTAGCAATAAAGTAGGCTGTGGCTTGTATTTAAGTGGTGTCAGAGCTCCTTAACGGTGTCTATTCCAGTCCACATTCCTGGCTAGTGAACGGCCGCTACTCCAACTGTTAATTCTGCGAAAGCATTCACTCGATCTCTTAGGAAGCGAGCATGTGCGGATTTGTTGCATTTCTCCAAGATGAGCCGTTGGTGGACATTGAAACGGCTCGACGCGCACTCACGAAGCTCGCGCACCGAGGACCGGATGCAGCAGGCGAGTGGCGTGAACGGAACGTGTTGCTGTTACACCGCCGGCTGTCCATCATCGATCTCAGCACCGGGCAGCAACCGATGCAGAGCAGTGACGGACGATATGTCATCGTCTTTAACGGCGAGATTTACAACTTTCCGGAGTTACGCGATGAGCTTGTAGAGAAGGGGTGCCGATTTCGCACACGGTCTGATACCGAGGTCATTCTCGAAGGCTATCGTTGCTGGGGCGAGGGTGTCGTTGAACGATTGAACGGGATGTTCGCCTTTGTGATTTGGGACCGTGTTCAGTCTTTGGCCTTTGGGGCGCGTGATCGTTTGGGTATCAAGCCTCTGTGCTGGGCTATGCAGCGCGGCGCCCTCATTGTCTCGTCAACTCTCGAACCATTTGGCGCCCTGGAGGGCTTTGACCATATCGACCCTGTTGCTGTGCGGGATCTTATGACCTTCGATTACATTCCGTCGCCGCGGACGATCCTCCGAGGCGTGAAGAAGCTCGAACCTGGCTGCATGTTTTCCTGGCAGTTGGGCAGGGACGCCATAAGAATCGATCGGTACTGGTATCCTCCGTTGGAAAATAAAGAATCGTGCGCTCCCGATGAATTCGAGCTGGAGGCGCTCCTCGAACAAGCCGTAAAGGGCCAGATGATCAGCGACGTGCCGATTGGAGTGTTTCTATCTGGGGGAATTGATTCTTCCCTTATCGTAGCTCTGATGGCGCGACACAGCGAAAAGCCGATCCGCACGTTTTCCATTGCATTTGACAACCCGGATATGGATGAGTCTCCAATCGCGGGGCTGGTAACAAGGCAATTCGGGACGGATCATACGGTGCTCCCAGCCGAGGAGGTAGGGCCAGAAGCACTCTTGGAGCTGCTTGGGCGTCTTGATGAACCGTTTGCCGATGCTGCAATTGTACCGACGTATGCTCTGTCGAAGATGACAGCGGGCCATGTGAAGGTGGCTCTGTCCGGCGATGGGGGCGACGAGGTATTCGGTGGGTATCCGAAATATCTTCTGGGAAGATTGAGCGCACAAGGATTTCCGCTACAGCCATTATTGCATCAATCATTGCGAGCTGTGCCGTGGAGACCGCGAGGCCTCTCGTATGTGTACCGGCGGATGCTTTCATCCCAGGACCAAGTCCGATGGTCATGTGTGGGCTACGGAGACTTTCCCGTGTTCAGGAAGGACTTGAGGCAAGTACTGATGCCTGCCTATCACGAGCCGGCTCGGGTAAACGAATACTTCGAACCTTGGGAGCACCGTGCCAGACGATACGGGCTGCACTTTGACACCGACCTCTTGATGCGAACTGATCTGGAGACCTACTTGAGCGAAAATTGCCTTCTGAAGGCCGACCGGGCAAGCATGCTGGCTTCGCTTGAGGTCCGCGTTCCCTACCTGGATGACAAGGTATTGGATCGTATTCTTCCTCTTCAAGCGGAAAACAAGATTGTCAATGGCAAACTCAAAGCGCTGCTGCTGCCAATTGCTCGTCGGATTCTTCCGAAAGAAGTGTGGAATCGACCGAAGCATGGGTTCAATGTGCCTCTTGATACCTGGCTCAAGGGCGGCTGGCGGCCGGCGGTCCAGGCGGCGTTGAATTGGGGAGAAGCCAACATGGATCTGTTCGACTTCCGATATCTTCGCCGTCTTCACAAGATAAATATTTGCGAAGGCGGAATTGGACGAGAACTGTGGAATCCTTTTGTATTTCTCGCGTGGGCAATGGCGCATAAGGTCAAGGTATGAAAATCGCATTTCTGAATGATGTCGCCTATGACTACGCCGTGGGGGAGAAGAATGCCATCGGAGGCGCGGAACGTAATATCTGGTTTCACTCTCGCGCCCTGGCCGCAGCGGGCTGGGCAGTGCAAGTCGGAGTACGTAGGGCACTGGGAGTTAAGGAACGGAAGACCATCGATGGAGTGGAATATGTAGGGATAGGTCGCGGCCAGATACTGGTGGAATGGTACCGATTTTTATCCTCTGAGCGACCCGACTGGCTGTACTGGGGGGGAGCGAGTCATCTGTGGGGACCACTGGTTGAAATTGCGAAACTCGCCGGTGTCCGCACAATTTTCCATGCGGCCTTCGATGCTGATGTACAGCCTCGTCGCGCGGTCTTTCGACGCTCGCGTTGGTGGCCGCTTTATGCTTGGGGACTCCGGAGAGCCGATAAAATCTTTGTCCAACATACCGGTCAGCTATCTAGGCTCCACCCGCGATTGCGACCCAAGGCTTGTACCCTTCCGAAGGTGTGTCCGCTTCCGCCAGCCGTGAGGCCCCACTCACAGCGCCAAGAGTATGTCGCCTGGGTAGCCACGCTGCGTCAACATAAACGACCCGACGTCCTCATCGACATCGCCACAAGAGCACCGGATATACAGTTTATCGTCTGCGGTGGGCCGAGTGACTATCAGACTCCTCCCGGCTATGGCAGGCGGATGGTTGAAACATTGACCAAGCTCCAGAATGTCGATTATAGGGGGCGTGTTGGACATGAGGAAGCCATGGAGGTGATCGCCGATGCCGCTCTGCTCCTCTGTACGTCTGATGAAGAGGGGTTCCCCAACACCTTTACACAGGCATGGTCGAGCGGCACCCCTATAGTGACCTTGAAGATCGATCCGGACAGCATCATCGAAAAGATGGGGCTTGGTGCAGTCTCCAGAACGGTGGATGTTGCAGTTACCGATATCAATGCATTGATGGCCTCGGTCGATCGACGCGAGGAGATTGCCTCACGTGCACGACGATATATTTCTGAAAACCATAATGAAGCCACGGTTGTTGAGATCTTTAACAACACACTTGGTGCTGGCCGCCTATGGCCGAAACAATGTGACGCCAAGTTCACGGTGGCCGATTTCAATCAATAACAATCTTCCGGCTGGCGGACCACCTGTGCTTCACCCCGTATCACGGCTTCACAACCATGGTACGGAGTTCACTCGTTCGCTATGGCATGGCAGGCTCGCTGCATGTTAAAGGGGCAGATGATCTATGACGAGATCCGATTTGAATATCGGGAGAGAAATGGCCAGGCTTAGGACGTTTGCCACCAATCTAGGACTTAAAGTACTGGCGGTGGCCATCATCTTGGGCGCGGTGGAGGCCGCGTTGGCAATTACAAAGTTCAATACCCCGGACACGTTACGATATATCCAAGGGAAAGGGGTGACGCATATTCCACATGCTTATTATCGTCACACGAAGGAAGGCTTTTCAGAAGGATACTATAACTCTCACGGCTTTCGCGATTATGAACGGACACTCGAGAAACCGCCCGGGGTGTTTCGGATCCTCGTGCTAGGGGATTCCTATACAGAAGCCTTGCAAGTGCAATTAGAGGAGTCGTTCACGGCCTTGCTCGAGAAAGCTCTCAATGAGCAGCCGTCCGATACACGGTTTGAGGTCCTGTCGCTCGGTCATGGCGGTTTCGGTACCGCTGAAGAATTGGTCCGGTACCTCAACTTTGGTCGCGCGTTTAACCCGGACCTTGTAGTCGTGGCCTTTACAACGCGAAATGATTTTCTCGATAATTCAAAGTTTCTGAGTCGTGAGGCTGCAGGTTTCTACTATGCATTCGACCACAATCGCAAGCTGGTTCTTGATCGGTCACTGATCGATGCCTATGATCGCAGCCTTACCTTTCCTAAGCGCATCTTCCAGGAGTTGAAAACCAAGTCACATCTGTTGGCTTTGATTTCGGAGCGAATCTACCTGTTGAGGCGTCAACTGTTGGAAACCCGGACGGAGGAAGCTTATGGCGACGCGCAGAGCGCCGTAGACGAGAAGCCCAAGGGTCTTAGCTTGTTCTCGGACCTGAACATCTATCGTCGTGATCTTCCGCCGCCATGGAAGGAGGCAGTTGAGATTACGAAGGAGATCCTCTTGGAATTCAAAAGGTCAGTTGAAGAGCAGGGAGATCGGTTTCTCCTAGTAGGGCTGTCCGGTGCCCCACAGGTCCATCATCAACTAGGCAACAGGCTGAAGAACCAGTACAGAATCGAGTTTGATTATGAGCAGCCGGACGGAATCCTGGAAGAGTTCGCCAGAGAGAACGGAGTGTGGTTTCTAAAGCTGATGCCGACTTTCCGGGACTACCATCTGAAAACTGGAGTGTATTTGCACGGGTTCGGCGGACCCAGTGAAGAGGGGCACTGGAATCAAGCAGGGCACCGCCTGGCGGCAGAGGAGATCTATAAGTTTTTGAAGGAAAATCGTCTTGTGCCGGTCCATGGAGGCAAGTGATGCGAATTCTTGTACTCCATTCACAGCTGGGCGTTCTGCGGGGTGGTGGCGAGAACTATACGCGGAATTTATTCGGTGCATTTCACAAGCGGGGTCACCAGGTTGTTGCGGCATTCGTGGGGGACAGATGCGGTAGATACCCATTTCCTCTTCCGCTCGGCATAGAACCTATTCCGGTCCCTGGCTGGTGGGCAAGTGAGCTAGGCCAGGCAAGCCTTTCATCAATCGGTTCCTGGATTGCTCCGAGAGGTTGGCTGAAGTCCAAATGGGAACATCTGCAACAAGCGATCAATTGGCGGACACAACGGTGGCACCGCAAGCGATTCCGGAAGCGAATTGAGCGCGATTTCGCCGGAAAGTGGGCTGAGTTTGACGCAATATATGTGCATGGCAACAGTCACTTGGCGAGCAGAGTCTCCCAATACCGTCCGACGGTGCTTCGACTACCAGGACCTGTGTCTTCTGATCTCGCTCCGGTGTTGCGGAAGGTGCACGTTGTGTGCGCAAATGGTGATGCTCTGGTTCAAACACAGAAATTGTTGGGGGATCAGGCAATTGAGTTGCCGATTGGGGTTGATACGACTAACTTCTCGCCTGGGACGACATCAGTTCGTCCGGTGCTAAGGTGGACAGACGATCATTGGGTGATCGGCTACGTTGGAAGGCTAGTACACTTGAAGGGAGTAGATCTTCTTGCCACCGCATTTCATGAGATCTCCCGGATGATACCCAATGCCAGGCTTCTAATTGTGGGGAGTGGGGAAATAGAGACCATGATCCGCTCCATTCTAAGGAAGGAGTTGGGTCTGGGCATGGTCCACTTGGAATCAGATGTCCCCCATCACCGGCTTGCCGACTGGTACCGCGCCATGAATCTCTTCGTGATGCCGAGTCGTTATGAAAACTTCTCGAACGCCATTCTGGAAGCGCTGGCTTGTGGGGTCCCATTTCTCGCGTCGGATGTGGGTGGAAACAGGATTCTTGCGAAAGCTGTCGGTGGGTTCCTCTTCCAAGAAAGCTCTGTGCACTCCCTGGCAATGTCCTTGCGACATATTAGCGAGAGCTCTCAGGAAATGAACGCGCAGGGACTGTTCGGCGCTGAATACGTGAGGCGGAAGTATAACTGGGCGGCCAGCGCCGAATGTTTGGAGCACATCTTCACATCACGCTTGGGTGTAAAGGGATGATTAGGCATACATCTCAATACGCAGAAAAAGTTAACCCTGTAGGCAAGTCGGCTGTATCGACACCCTCGAGGGTCGTCGAGTATGGCTTCTATTTGTACATGTGTTACTTCCTCCTGGGAGGAGCCTACGGATTATTTGTCAACAATCTCGCCTCCGCCCTACTGGTTGTGCTTGTTTTGTTATGTCTGTACGAAGTCGGATTTCAGGCGATACCCGTGATCAGGCTTCTTGCCTTTCCCCTTGGTTGTGGGGTTGCCTATACGTGCATCCAACTTTTCTTTTTTGAGTCAGCGGTCACAGTGACGGTTCGACCCTTCCTCATCTGGATGATGACACTGGTTCTTGTTCAATCGCTGGCGTTGCGGGCGAATTTCCTCCACCGGTTCGTACTGGTGATGTTCTTCATTGGGCTGGCGGCCCTACCCTACTTATCATTCAATGAATACGGAACACAAGCCGGCAAAATGTTGCGTGCGCAAATCGATGGGGGGATAGAATTTGGTCACACCAATGCTGTGGGAAATTGGTACGGTTTCTGCGCGGTCTATTTCCTGTTGCGAGGATGGATAGCCAGGACAAGTGCTCTTCGCAGTCTGTCTTGGCTAATTGCGGTCGGGTGCTTGTACGTGGTGACGTTGACCGTCAGTCGAGGCGCCTTGCTGGCGGTGGCAATTGCGATTGTCATGGCGAGTCGACATGTACTGAAAAATGGCCTTCTCCCGTTACTGCTGGCTGCGTGCGTCGGTTGGATTGTTCTCGAGTTGGGCATATTTGAACAAGCGACACAGGTCTATGCTGAGCGGGGAACAGAAGATAGTGGCCGTCTTGCTGTGTGGCCATTGATAATCGATAGCTTCCTGGACTCGCCATGGATAGGTGTTGGAGATGCAAATACCGGCGCGATCACAGCGCGAGGGACTTTTGTCACCCCGCACAATGGTTTCCTATACCTCGCCCAATCATCAGGTATCGTTCCATTGGCATTGTTCATCGCATATTGGCTGCGTGCCGGTCGGGCTGCCTTCCAGGCAGATGTCGGGAAGTCGCCGGACGCGATATTTTACCTTCCTTTCTTCACCTTCAGTTTCATAACGGTCAATGCAAGCAACGTTATTTTCTTACAGTTATGGGTGATTGTGTCATTGGCCATTCCACTCACAGTGAGTGTTAAGCGACAAGCTGTGGATATCCCAGGTCAAGTGAAGAGGGGAGTGGAGGCTGCTAGGTTCGAGATAGCAAAGTAGACTTTCTTTCAACATTCAATATTTCCGATCAGAAAGTCGAGCGCATGTCGCTTCAGATGAATGCCGTCTTCTGTAGTAAGGCACCCGCCAGGGGATATGTTCGCTATCCAGGACTGCATTTCCCGGAGTTGCCTCCTGGCACAGAAATTACAACGAGTCTAATTGCCCTTCGGTCGCTTTTCATGCAGGCCGGTCTCGATAGCGTAAATCAAGGCTCCCCAAACTGGAACCCCTTGGGCGCTCTTGTTCGCGCAGGCGACAAAGTCGTGATCAAACCTAATTGGGTGAATCATCACAACCACTCTGGTCATGGCTTGGATTGCCTGGTCACGCATACCAGCGTCATCGAGGCCATCCTTCTCTACGTTGCGAAGGCAAGCCCGCAATCTATCATCGTCTGCGACGCCCCTATACAAGGCTGTGATTTTGAAGCCTTGATGGCCACTTGTGGTGTGCCTGAAATGATGAAGCGGATCACCGCGAATAATGTGGAGGCGGTGATCAAAGACTTACGACGAACCATACGTCGGGGAGAAACACTCAGTGGAAAAGTTCAGGAAGACTGTCGGCCCATGGAAAACTATATCCTTTTTGATCTCCGCTCAGACAGTTTGCTTGAGGCGATCACACATGAGGGGAGTGAATTCCGCGTGACCATGTATCATCCGGACTTGCTCAAGAGAACCCATTCACCCGGTAGGCACCAATATCTGGTCGCTCGAGACGTTATCGAAGCAGACGTGGTGATCAACGTACCCAAGCTCAAAACTCACAAAAAAGCCTGTCTCACCGGCGCCTTGAAAAACATGGTGGGGATCAATGGTCACAAAGAGTACTTGCCACACCATCGAAAAGGGGGTTCAGGCGATGGCGGCGATTGTTATCCAGGACGATCCCTGGTGAAGAGGCTGGTCGAGGAAGTGTTAGACGCGGCGAATCGTGCTCGCGGGCCGGTCGTGCGACCCGTACTGGCCGCCACGGTGAGGGCCTCCATGGCTCTTGGCAAGGTGGTGGGACTGGATAACAATTACGAAGGTTCATGGCGAGGCAATGACACCGTGTGGCGGATGTGCATGGACCTTCAACGGGTACTGCACTATGGTCTACTGGATGGCACGCTAAGCGACTGGGTACAGCGTAAGGTCGTGACGATTACAGATGCTATAGTAGCCGGTGAAGGTGACGGTCCACTCTCACCTACTCCGGTGGATCTCAGGATGATGACCTTAGGCATAAATCCGGCTGCCTTAGACTGGGTCCATGCCATCCTGATGGGACTGACACCAGAGGGCATTCCATTGACCAGGGAGGCATTTCGGCATTACCGCTATCCCTTGACGGATTTTCCTCCGGAAGACATTGTCGTTCGTGTGGACGGTCTGCCTGTGCAATGGGGCGAACTCTTCGCTCGGTACGGCCACCCATTCCGCTTACCGTCCGGCTGGGGTCAGGGTTTCGATCGATCGAGAAGGATTTCAGGAGCTGTTGAAGAATCGGCATGACCGGACGCTTGGCCATCCACCATCGCGAAGCCAGTTATTCTGATCGCTGGATTGCGTACTGCGATAGGCACGCTATCCCATACAGGGTGGTGAACTGCCTCAATTCAGTCATTATTGAACAGCTTGCCTCTTCAGATGCATTGCTATGGCACTGGCACCATGGAGATCCGCGGGAGCAGTTGGTGGCCCGCCATGTCGTCATGGCCGCCGAGGCGATGGGCGTGGCCGTCTTTCCAAGCACCTCCACGTGCTGGCATTTCGACGACAAAATCGCTCAAAAATACCTCCTGGAAGCAATCGGTGCGCCGTTGGTTCCTACATATACATTCTACGGTCTCAAAGAAGCGTCGCACTGGATCGATCGAGCTTCATTCCCGAAGGTGTTCAAGTTACGCAAGGGAGCCGGTTCCGGCAACGTCAAACTGGTGCATAGTCCTACGGAAGCTAGAGCGTTTGCGAGGCGCGCCTTTTCAGCCGGGTTCTCGCCAATCCCTGACTACCTGCACGATGCTCTGAAGCGCTATCGTGCGGCGCGCCGGCGGGGCGACCTCTTGGATGTGGTTAGACGGATTCCGCAAGTCTTGGCAAGCATTCGCCGGAACAACAAGCTGATGGGGCGCGAGATGGGGTATATATATTTTCAAGACTTCGTTCCTGACAATGCTTTTGACACGCGTGTGACGGTCATTGGCGAGCGGGCCTTCGCCTTTACAAGAAATGTTCGTCCAGGCGACTTTCGAGCTTCCGGCAGTGGTGACATCGTATATGACCCTCAAAGAATTCACCAAAAGTGCGTGGAAATTGCTCTTAAGGTGACGCATAAGATCGGATCGCAAAGCATGGCCTTTGACTTCGTGTTAGCCGAAAATAAGCAGCCCCTGATCCTTGAGGTGAGCTATTGCTACAACGCCCAGGCAGTCTATTCCTGTCCAGGACATTGGGATGCCAATCTGAACTGGCACCAAGGCCACATCTGGCCACAGGACGCGATTCTCATCGACTTGCTCAATAACGTTTACCCCTCCAAGCAGTACAAGATTCAACCTGAAATCAAACCGCCAGTGATTTCGAGTCAGCAGAAGACTCTGTCTCTATGAGTCCACTGCCACGATCCGATGGCTAGAAATGCCTCATTGCTCGTTTCGACTTTTGGCCCGAAGGCGATTGAATAGCGCTACTAATCCAGCCTAAGAACCTAATCGCGGACTCCTGAAAGAAGAAAAGGAGCAACTCCAGCCCAAATGAGTGCAATGGGTTCTAGAGATTGTGCGGTGCTGCGTTCGTCGGTGGAGTCCCCTGATAAAACCTGCAGGCTGCTTTACCTTGTGGGGCAACTTAGGCTTGGCGGACTAGAACGCCAGCTCTACTACCTTCTTGCAAATCTGGATCATGCCCGATATCAATCTGCGCTGGTCGTCTGGAATCTCAATACTATCGAAACGTATCATCGGTCGATTCAAGCTCTCAATGTCCCGATTTATGGATTTCCTCCTGAGTGGTCACCCTTATCTAAACTGCGAGCATTTCGGACCTTGGCGCGACAGGTTGGACCGGAAGTCATCCATTCGTACGGGTTTCATACAAACTTTGCCGCATTCTACGCAGCACGTGGAACCAGCGCGGTGGCGATTGGTTCTCTGCGCAGCGACTGGGCCTGGGCCAAAGCCCAATGTGGCATGATCAGAGGGGCGCTCAATGCCCGATGGCCTTCCTCTCACATCTCGAATAGTATGACATCCGCTGAGTCCGCGCATCGCAATTCCGGTCTTTTTACACCCTTACAGGCCTTCGTCGTGCGGAATGGTTTGGATCTTAATCTGTTCAGATGTTCGAACGATACTCCAGGGACGAGGAATTATGTTGCAGCCGTGGGATCCTTGTTTCCGGTCAAGCGTTGGGACCGATTGCTAAGAGTGGTGCAAAAAATAAAGAACCTTGGCCGAGGAGATGTATCTTTTCGGATCGCAGGTGATGGTCCGCTCCGTCCCGCTCTCGAAAAATTGGCTGGAGGCCTTGGTATTGCGCGAGCCGTCGAGTTTCTGGGCGAGGTTCAAGATATGCCCACATTTTTGAGGGGAGCAAAATTTCTGGTCCATACCTCGGAAAGCGAAGGATGCCCCAACGTCGTAATGGAAGCTATGGCTTGTGGACTTCCGGTCGTTGCAATGGAGGCGGGCGATATTCCATATCTTGTGAAAGATGGCGAAACAGGCTTTGTGGTTCGTCAGGGTGAGGAGACAACGTTTGTGGAACGCATTCTCCAACTACTTGCTGATGATGAGTTGTGTCACCGCATGGGCCTGGCTGCCCGGGCGAAGGCGGAGCAAGAGTTCAGGCTGGAACGCCTTGTCTCGGAAACGCTGGCGGTCTACAGGGCCGCAGGCTGGAAGGAAGCAAGCGTGGGGATTCCCCAATGACTCCCACATTCGCAGATAGACCTAGCGACGCTACATATGCAAACTTGGGTCATCTTGTGCAAGCGCAAAGGTAGCGGGGGCACGACAGCAGGTATCGTCATAACGGTGGGGCACCGGCCATGTCATCAAGTACAACGTAATCATCGGCCAAGGGTTGCAACCGGCCAAACTCGACGTTGGCATCGGGGTCGTGATCATGCTGCATCCCCCCGCCGGGGTTCGAGAGACCCCGGAGTAACTTCAGCCTGGCGGCGGGATCGCTAGCGATCATGGCGGGAGCAACTGAAGGATATTATGGCAACGACGGAAAGCGCCTACGATATTGGTGCATATCAAAGCGGCATAACATCGGACCCCCTCCCGAAAAACTAGACCAGCCAAAACTGGAACAATTTGCTACGCTGCAGCCCTCTAACCCCAGG
>Ga0187893_10002444_pt1 | contig 40811 bp, 36 predicted proteins | sample MA1701074metaG_FD_139574 | JGI IMG/M metagenome (GOLD analysis project Ga0187893, IMG submission 139574) | White microbial mat communities from a basaltic lava cave in the Kipuka Kanohina Cave System on the Island of Hawaii, USA - MA170107-4 metaG ...
CCTGCGCACCTTGTAGCGAGGCAAAGGTCAAAAAGTTATGTGGCCGCTGAGCCAGTCTCCACGCATTAACTAAACGACTTACGCGCTCAGCGCCACATAACTGCGAAGCCGACATAAATGGCCCAGCTCGTGGAAGAGCGTCTTATGCGCCAGTTGAGCTAGAGGGTTTATAGCGACTTCTCTTAGCTTCGCATAGCCTTGACAGTTTCCATCGGAGCTGGTGAATGGAGCTTGCGTGATTTGTAATGCTGCCAATGCGGTTTCGGCATTCCACGCGGGAAACGCAGGCAACGTGAATTCTTCGCCTTCGGTTTGAGACAGAACGAACCAGCGCGGCTTATGGACGAACGCCGTTGTAAAAACGTCGTCGGTTTCCAACTCTCTGGAAGCAGCGGATCGGTCTCGACGTTTCACCGAGATCGGCATACAAAGTGTCAATGCCTTTTCGCCTCTTTTGACAAAGCGCCCTCTAACTTGCCATCCCTTGAATGTGTCGAGTGGGCCTATTTGCAGTCCTCGATGGTGGCATTGGAATAAAGCCAGCAGTTGATTTCCCAGCGAGTAGTTGTAGAAGGCCGAATACGCTTCCATGATCGAGCCAGACTGGTTCACGGCCTCGGCGAGTAATGTGCTGAACTTAAGCTCGTTTGTGGGTTTCATCGGTGTTGTTGTTGTTGTTTTTTTTCGGTTTAGGCGAACAAGTTTTGTTGGGAAGGCGCCGTCGACTGGTCGTTGATTGGTGCGTCGCTGAAATGAGTCAGATCGAATGACAAGGGTTCGTTTATGCCGATGGTCTCAAACTCTTCGTCGGCGCAGTCTTGGGTTTCTCGTTCTTTGTTATGGACGGACTTGCGTTGCTTGAGATAGTCGTTGCGATACCAGTCGGGGTCGTAGAACTGATTGACGAAAGCTGGTCCGTGGGGAAGATGGGCGGCGTGTATTTCGACGCAGGACAGACAGGTAATTAGTCCGCCGCAATCTGGACAGATGTAATCAGGCATCGCGCTCTTGGAAGAATCTCTGTGTTTGCCCGCTGCTTGTTTTTCTTCGGTATCGGATCAAAGCCAGACGAGACGGTAGCGAAAGCAGTTGAGCGTTACATACCGATTTCGTTTTGTGGGCTTAGACTTGAAGTAGTGCCAAGGGAATGTTGCGAAGAAGCTCCGGCATTGTTGGTCGTGATAGACCACTACGTCTTTGCAGGTTGCCAGTGTCTTCGCATCAAGATATCTAATAGCGACACTATCGGTGGTTTGTTCGTACCGCGCGTAGACAGTAAATTGGCTCGCAGGCATCTTTAGACTCTCGCTGATTCTTGATGGTGCAGACGTGAGAAAACGAAGATGCATTTTCCGTAGCTCACTTCGGCAAGGGCCACGTCGTGTGGTGATTTGCAAAGTCTTTCGCTTGTGCTGAGAAGTGAATTGGCGTAACGCAGAAACCTTCCGAGATACTTGATGGCGATGTTGTTGCCGTGTAGTCGCTGGCGGATCACTTCGAGGTCTTCTGGGGTGAGTAGGCCTTTGCGCGATAAGGCGATTGGCGGCAGTGAGCTATCCATCTTTTACTTCTTTCGCGCCTGTTTCGTGCGCTTAGATTGCTTGCCTGGTCTTGCCTTCCTTGAAGTTGGTGGGACGAAAGGGTGATCATTTGCGCAATAGACCTGCGTTAGCTCGGGTTCTTCGAGATTGATGCAATCCTTCGTGTCCTCATAGGCTGGGGCATAGTTGATAATGAAGCCGTCTCGGTCTACCTGAACTTCTGATAGGTAGAAAGGTACGGTTGCCTGGAGCTCGGCCCGACACTTAGGACACTTTGTGTAAAGACGGCCTGTCGTGCCGGAAGTTACTAGACCGCGGGCTTGTAACTTTGGCGTGCGGGGGTGTTTGCTCATCTTGTACCGTTCGATGTTTTAGTGGAGAGCCGGAAATACGCGCAGAGTAATCCGCGCGGTTGCCTCGCTTTTGAAGTCGAGCAGTGTTCTTACTAGCCGCTTTGTTTACCGAATAAGGCGTGGAAGCGAAGGTTTAGAGTCGGTATTCATTCGTTTTCCCGTGCTTTGATCTGGGCAAGCGAACATGGGGTGAAGTGCAGATCAAGCTCAACGTCGAGTTCTATAAGTTCAACGATCGAGATGTAGCCAAGCTCTCCGCCGTATCCAAGATTTGCCAGTCCAAAAGCCTGGTGTTGTCCGTCAGGCTCACTGTCTTTCTCGGTGATGTACCAGTCGCACGAACCCTTGAAGTAGTGCAGGTGAGCGATTGCGTTGTCGCCTAATCCATCCTGCTCATAAGTCTTTGGCATCGTTCTGACTATGCCAGCCATCTCGACGAGTTTGTCATAGAAGTATTGACGTTCTTCGCCCCAGCATCCCTCGCCGATTGCGTGTAGCTGGCTCTTACCGATAAAGCCTCGGAGGGAATTTAATGCCGTAGCCGCATCGCGTTTGGTTGCGGGCATTGGTTTTTCGGTCTTTACACGGTCGGTTAAGTCGGTTGCTAGGATCATCTTTGGTTTCCTACCTTTTGGGAGGAGCAAGCAACTCGACGGTGCGGAAGGCGAGTTCCTGAATTTCGTCAAGGGCGTCCCCCATTACGTCGGGCTCGCTGTTGGAGTTTGCCGGCCAGGCGGCGATGCGGCGTAAAACCTCGAGCGCGTCAGGCTGCGCGCTTCTAGTGCGAACGGTGCCGGCAGAGCTGAAGATGTGATCGTTGGCGCAATAGACGATTGTGTTCTGGAGGTCGCAGAGTTCGAGAATGTCATCCTCATTTTCTGGCTGTGGGCCACCGTCATACTTGATCACGAGCCCAGCGTTGTTTACTTCCACTCCGTAGAGATAGATCTTGACTGCGGCCTGTAGCTCCGCGCCGCACTCCGGACAGGCAGTAAACACTCGGTCACCTTGCACCTGCGGTTTTGCGCTGTTGGCGGATGGAAGTGTTCCGGTTGCGACGAGTCCTCGCCTGAGCAGTTGTTGTGGTCGCTGGCTTTTTCTCATAGCTAATGGATTTCGTACAGAGTTGGGTTGCGCCGCGTGCGCCTCGCAGCCTCTCCGTTCTTTAGAACAGGTCGTTGGTCTATTGCCCGCTCTGTTTTTGGCGACGCTGAAAGTGGAATGGGTACTGGATTAGAAGACGCGGCGAGAACGCTGCCTTTACATTGTAGACCTGCAGAAATACGATGCTGCATTGTTTCTGTGGCGCGGTGCATGCCTGCAGCGATTGGTTCGAGCGACTAGCCTGGCGCGGCGTAGAGAAATCTGATGGAATCGCTAGAGACACTTACCGGGGAGGCGAGAAGCGAGTATGCGCATCATGAGATGGAAGAGCCTGTCTTGCTCGATGGTACTTCTGAAATGCATGCACGCAATTCATTGGGCCACCTCCTGAACGAGCGTTGGGTCGAGGCATTGAAGGAAGCGAAAATAGCAGCGGAGCAGCGCTCACGGTGGCAGTGTTTCCTGGAAATCGTAACCCGCATACATAAGATTTCATCCTGACCTGAGATTTTCGTCGCTGCCAACTTTGTCTAAACTATGATCGCGTTTCTCTCTAAATCCTTCGCTTCCTGATCTGACAACTGCGTTTGCTTCCTTCCGGTGTTGCCGAATGACCACACTTAAGCGTGAGACAGAGGCCTATTGATTTTTCTGCACAGAGGCTGCCAGGGTGAGTCTTGGCCGGGCGGTTTGAACTGCTGTCGTGGGCTCGGGGTCTTCACTATCCGAAGTCCCGAGTCGAAGCGCGGCGAGTGCGGCCGATCCATATGAATCGGTGGCGGCGCTCATCGCCGCGGCGGCAACGCGGCTGAGGTATTGGTGAAGCTGCTCGGTCGGAAGAATTACAAGGATAGAGCGTGGGAGTCTGATAGGTCTTCGTTTAGACGCGAGCGGCCGGCTGGAAACGGAATGGAGGCGATGATTTGGAAAGAGTGAGAGCTGATTAGTGGACTCGGAATCGGGGGTGCCAATCTTCTGGTTTTGATCATCATGGTTTGTTAACGGCTTGGTCATAGGTTCTTTTGCTGACGCTCACTGGCCCAAAGACAGGAAAGAACTCTTCCCTGAGCATAGTAATCGGCAATTGGTGTGCCGTGTTGGTACGAAAAGCGAGTGTTGGCTTGTAGCGTATTAAGAGATTTTAGTTACAAAGCGGTAGAAGAAATGAAGGGCCTTAGTGAATGGTGGGCCAATCTCTAATCATGTTAAAGATGGCGTTGGATAGGCGCGTTGCATTTTTGATTGTATGGCTGGTTGAATCCGGAGGAAGGATGTAACCGCGAGCAATTGCCTTTAAGACTTCACAGTCGAGTTCCGCCGTCGTGAGTTTGAATCTTTCGTTCAAGTCGTAGGCTTCCCAGGTGGCGAAAAAGGGCATGACGTCGGCGTGGATGACTTTTACAGGGGTGATACTGGTTACGCGAAAGTCGTTTTCGAGTACCAGGAAGTCTCCTGGTGCGGGACGTTTGATCAGAGTGTAGGAGGGCACGTAAAGCGCGTTTGGTTCAAAGCTTGAGATTTTGAAGGCTTTGGAAGAGTAACGGGCTCGAGCGGTTATTTCGCGCATGAGTTCTAGTAATTCCAAGGCTCGCTCGGGAGTCAGCTTGATGATCGCGGTAACTGCCTCGTGAAGGGCGGTGGCGCGCGGAATGCGGAAGGTGGGAAGCGCGATCGGTGTGGCCATATTTCTTGAACTAGGTAATCAATCAAAGCCTTGCGACGCCTTTTGAGGCGGTCTTTCGTTGGCCGTTCTTTCTTTTGATCGCGAAAGGTCTTTCGCGGTGCGGAAAGTTTTGGGATAGGGAAGAGCCGCGCCGACGGGAAGAATGCGACGGTGAAGCGACCAAGCGTATCGATGATTGCCACGATGTTTCAAGGGCCTGGTTATGATTGTGATCCATTGTGCGAGCCATGATTTGAGGTCCCGGTTGTCTGCGGGTGGAGTGGCGCCAGCCTCGACGAGGATTTGTGATGCGTAGCGCCAGCCTCGTTCGCCATTTCTGATTTTGGAAATCGAACGTGGGCTCAGAATTGGTCCATTGGGAAGTAGTCGGTGGATCCTCGCCGTGCTGCGACCGAGGTACAGTGCGTTTGATGGGCAATACACTGTTCCTAAATGTCCGACCAGGGTGACGCGGCCGTCAATCGTTGTTCGTGGCGTATCGTCCGAGAATGCGATTATTCCTCGGATGTGTTCGCGTCGTAGTAGTTCTCGGCATCTTGCGAAGAACCAAGACTCGCCATTTGCTTTTACGGAATCGAGAAGAACGAGCCGGCCGAGTTCAACGGAGTCGCGGGGGTTGCCGGGAAAGACATTGGTGAGGACCCGCGAGGACATTGGCATAGAAAAAATTGCTACCCCGGAAAGTATGCCGTGTCGGAAGAGGCCGAATTGGAATCTAGTTGCCGGGAAGGAAGAGGAGTAGTGGTGCAGACAGACAAATGGTTTTGCTTCTGTAACATTGATGGGGCTGACGTCGAATTCGGAAGGATCGATAGGTTCGCCGGCCGGCCGGTACAGAGAACGGTGCTCCCGCCATCGTTGGCAAACAAGCGGGAGCTGATGATTCATCTTTATAAGCCTGATCTTAGATTGCGATGTTCTCTCTTAGACGATGGCGATATCGTGACTTGAGCCAGGGCGGGAGCCAGTCAATTATGAGGCGTGGGCGATTGAGTTGTTGTGCTGCGCGGTAGGTTTCTATTTGCCATTGGTAGGTCCATTTTCGTCCCTGGGAAAGTCGTGCGGGACGAAGTGTTCCTGGGAAGCCGTCGATTCGTCTGTTAATTCGATCATGCAGTCCGCGTCGAAATTCTCTGAGAATTTCCTCGCGGCTTTCTGGATACCAATTAAATCCGTTTTCGAATAGCGTCTTGGGTGGTGCTGCGAGAGCTCTTTTCCAGGCTCCGACGTAGGTCGAGAGGGAGACCTGTCTGCCTTCTGGTAGATAGACTACTCGTTTCATGGATCGTTGTCGTTTGCGTTCCGCACTTATTTTTGGGAGTGAGCGCACTCATTGGTTTTTCGCTTATCTCACTTCTCACGGTGCTGGAGACTTTGTTTAATGCGGGAGATTACGTCGTCGTGTGGAAGGCCGATGTTGTCTGAGAAGGTGTAGTAGCGATCTCCTATGCGCGCGTAAATCGCTGTGATTGAGCCATAAAGACGTTCTGATATTTTGAAGGATTCTGAGTCGCTCCGCTGCGTCCACCTTACTGGTGGCAGTACGTTAAGTGCTGTCAGAAATTCGTCTTCCGTAATCTCAACAGGTTCTGTTTTGCAAGAGGCTTCGGTTTCTGCATATACGTCGTCCCATTCGCCGAGGGCGGCATCGGGATGGCGTAATCGAATCTGTTCGAGGGTTTCTCCGCTGTAGTGGCCGACCAGAACGCCGGAACGGTCAATGGCGTTGTCGATGATTGTAGTTGTTCCTGGAACGTAGAATACCGGTTCTCTGAATTCACTCATTGAGTACCTTCCTTAATAAAGTTTGAGGCGCACATTTCGCTTGTCGGAGCTGTGGACCGTGATTGCTGTTGGAACCGGATGCGGCAGGCTGGCCGGGGCGTTGCGGGTGAACGTGCCTTTCGGATAATGATAGGTAACCGTTTTGACGGCGCTACTGTCTTTCACAAATTCTCTCAAGTCCCAAAGCTTGAAATCGCGCGGGACGCACTTGCCGATGAGTGAGCGGATTAGCGCGTCGACTGACTCGCGGAAATACCCTTCTTGTACTTCATGGTCAGTGTCATCGGAGGGGGAGTATGCAACCCAGACCTGATCGTTGAGAAAGCCCATCGGGTCCAAAGTTCCCACGGTGAAATCCACATCTTCGACGCTGTAGGAGCCGGTATCGTTAAAGGTGAATACGGGCGTTTCGGTTATGGGTTTCCACACTTTAGGTTGTTGATTTTCTCCGTATGAGATCCCGAATTCACCGGGCTTGAAAAACCACGGGCCTTTGGATTTCTTCCCGGGCTTCCACCAAAGCCGGCCGATGCGGAGCCGGCGGCTGTCGCCGTGCCGTAGCGTATGAGGGTTCTTGAGCAAAGGCGCGAATGAAGAGATCCCATATTCGGCCGTAAGTGTCTGATTGTTTTGCAGAACGATTACGGTCTGGTCCAACAGAAGAGGCGCTTCGTCGTATGTAAAAAGTTCAACGTTGTTGCCGACAGGCTCGCAATCATCGATGGATGACGGATTGACGATCGGGAGTATCGCTCGGGTGGTGAGGTAAGGAGATTCTTCGGTTGTGCGAAGCGCGTCGATGCTGAAACATTCTTCGACGTGTGCGGCGGTGATCTTTGCGCGGTTTGCCGGATTGAGGATAAACGAAAAAATCTGGTCCTTTACGAAAGCGAGCAATTTATGATACGCGGCGTCCTGAATGAGGCCGGCGCGGGTCGGCGAGAGCGGGTTGACGGGGCGGCCGTTGTTGACGTCAAGATGGAATTTGAAGCGGTTGTGAGGCGTCTTGACGAGAATCAGTTGCCCGTACCAGCGGACGCTGGATCTGTTGCTGTGTAAGGAGTCGTAGCCAATCGTGAGCGTAGCGCCTTTGTAGGTCGTCATAATCAACGTGTCGTCAAAGCGCGTCCAGGCAGGGAGCGAAGTACGCACAGGCTTGCTGTCGAGTGTAATGTTGAGAATGCCCTCGTATCCCTGCGCGGGGCTGGCGAGATCGAAGATGCTGTCGGAAAAGATCGGCTTCCGGTCTTTGGGTTCGAGTGCCTTCCGCAATTCGGTGATAAGCTCAGCCTTGCAGCGGACGTAAATAGAGAGTCCCTGTACAGCCTTTCTCATTCGCCTGACGCGCTCGAACCAGGTGGAATAGTAGTCTTTATCGCTCCACCACCTGGCGGTATCCACAGTCAGTTGGAGCTTGCCTGAGCTGAAGGTGATTTCCTCAACCTTGTCATGAGTCAGGAGGCTGACGATGCCCACACCCATTGGGTCCTGATCGGCGATGGTCGGGTTATCGAATGCCGATTCGGCGAGTTTGAGTAACGTGTGAAAACCATCGATGCCGCCGAGAAGTCCGTGGCCATCGTCGGTGATGGAAAAGCCGTCGGGCGTAATTGAGATTTCGACGTTTTTCGCACCAGCACGTTGCGAATTCTGCAGGGCCTCAGCGACGACTTCGGCGATGTTGTTGTGAAAGAGTCGTTTGATCGATGAGCGAATCCGGTCTGTGTTGACCAGAACGCTTAGGTCGTTGGTCGTCTTGCGGGTTTTTGGTTTGGATCGAGTGGATGGCATTCTCAATTTCCTTTGACCTTTGACAGTTAGTAGTTGCGGCGGTCTGTCAGCCGGTCGGCAAGCCATTTTTCTTGCTGCCCGCTGGATTTTTTTGGTCGTACTGTTCTTTGGATTTAACTTGTGGGCTCGGCAGTGTCTTGCCAGTAGGCTATTGCGCTTCGCCAACGGCCACTTGCGGCTTCGAGTATGGAGACGGCGTGCTTGGCGGCGGAAAGGGCGTTGTGATTGCCTCTCTTTATCAAGAGGACCGTGATTCGTGCCAGAGTTTGGCGGGTGACTCGTTCGCTGAGGCAGTCCGGAGTGAGGAGCAAACTGGCGACTTCTTCGCTTAGTCCCGTTTTTGGAACGGTGCTCTTCTTAGTCTTGCGAGGAGTTTTCTCTCCCAACAGGCTTCGTATATAGGGAAGTAATTCGCGGCGAAGGTTGAGGCGGAGGTCATCGAAGAGATGTTCGAGTGCTGCTTTTCGGCCCTCGTTACTCTTCAGTTGAGGGATCGCGACGATGCGGCGAATGTGAGTAGCAATTTCGGGCGCGGAGAGCGTAAGGATTTCGGTTTTGAAAACAGCATCAACGACGCGTAGTGCCGGCTCGTCCTCAGCACGAAATTGTAATTCGATTGTTTGTCCGGAGCACCAACAGTTTCCAAACGATCTCCCAAGCTCCTGATCATTGGCGCCGAGCAGTAGTTCGCGCTCCCAACGCCGGCCTTTGCACATGCTCTGAAAGATGTGTTCGATTAGTTCCTCAGTGGTTAGTGTGACAGGCGGCGGTGCAGGCTTTTCGCTCGTTTGTGCTTCCGTGGACGACTTTTCAGGAAGTGGCTTGCTGAGTGTGTCGGCGGACGAAGGTGGGGTAGCAAAGAGTGAGTGTTGGGTGGAGGCGGTAGTCATTGTTTCGTTCGGCGGGTTTCCAAAGCGCGTAACAAAGCGGGCTGGTTTAGGTCTAGGTTTCGAGGCCTACCAGCCGCTTGGTTTTTTGACTATGCGCTCACGCGCTGGCGGCAGACTGTTCAAGGCTGCTGTTCGGTGTGAAATCGAGCGGCTCTGGCACCTGGAACTCCGTTTCTGGTTGAAGCGCAGATCCGTATTCACCGTACTCGTCACGGCCGTAGCTGTAAGTGGCGCCCTGCCCTGGGATCGTAGAGGTGTCGTACATCGTTTAATGACGGTCTTGATGATTTCTGTTTTCCGTTAACCGGCTTTCCGCTTTTGTTTTCATGCCGCCAACGCGCTTTCTCGACCGGTATCTTCCTCGCTTGCGTTGTCGTTGGCGATCAGGCGCGCAAAAAGTTTTTGGAGCGCAGTGCGGTCGTATTGGAGGCGGTTAGCAGCATGGGTCATGCTGCCCGTTGAATTGCGGACGCTTTCGATCACCGTGCGCTTGAGGCGGTTGATGAAGTCTTGCATTGATTCTCCCGGCAACAGCATTCGGCAATCTGCCGGGAGGAGAACTGCTCTTTCGCTTGCGACGGCGCAATGGTTGTTTGAAGTCTCCGGCTGAAATCGGGCGAGCTCGGAACGAGCGGCGGCGGCGGTGATGGGCATCCCCTCGTCGGTGCGAGTGGCGAGTCGCGAGAGAACGTTGTGGAGTTGTCTGATGTTGCCAGGCCAGTCATAGACGGCGAGTTCAGTGAGAGCTTTGTCTTCGATTTCAAAGGGTGTTCGAAGCGACGCGAGCTGCTGTTCGTACACGAGCCGATCGTGGACGAGCAGGGCGATATCTTCGCGCCTTTGTCTGAGCGGGGCGATAGGCACTTCGAGGACGGCAAGGCGGTAATAAAGATCCTCGCGGAACTTGCCTTCAGAAACCATCTGTTGAAGGTTGCGGGCTGAGGCGGCGACGATCCGGACGTTGCATTGTATGTCCTTGGTACCTCCCAGGCGGCAAATCTTTTGCTGCTCAATGGCCTTCAGAAGTTTGGCCTGGAGCTCGAGTTTCATCTCGCCGATCTCGTCAAGAAATAGGGTTCCTTCTTCGGCAAGTTCGAAGAGTCCTTTCTTGGTTGCGACGGCGCCGGTGAAGGCTCCCTTTTCATAGCCGAACAATTCGCTTTCGATCAGGGTTTCCGGCAAGGCGGCGCAGTTGATATCAACGAAGGGTTTGGCGGCTCTCGGACTTCTCCGATGAATCAAGGCGGCGGCGGTCGTTTTTCCGGTTCCGGATTCGCCGATGATCAGTACCACGTGGCTGGAGCGGGCGGCGCGGCTGATGTCTGCGTCGAGCTCTTTCATTTCGGCGCTGATGCCGATCATTTGCTGATCGGTGGGGGAAGGTTTGACGAGAGTCGGGCGGTTTACGGGTTCGGTCCAGTGTTGAGCAGCGGTGGCTGCCGTGGTGGTGATCGCCTGAAGTTCGGCGTTTAATTCGGCGCTCATCGGAGAGAGGCAAGAGACAACGATTTGGATGTTCGTGAAGCGGCCTTCGATGTGGCGCTGGATGCCAGGTTGGTTGTCGTCCACCGTGTATTCGTAGGTCTGGTTTTGCCGTTTAAGGGTCGCGCGGGCTGCGGTGACATTCCGTGATGCGAAGGCCTGTACGAGTTCGGCGAGGCCCTCGGTGATGGTCAAAGCTGGCGCGCTTACTTCTTCCCTTGCGGTTGCGGTGTGCATGATTCTTTTCCTCAACTCAGAACGGGTTCTCGGATAATTTACGGATAGCCTCAGGCCGCGATTCTCATGGCTTCGAGGTCTGTGCCGTAGAGGGAGTGATTGACAGAAATGGTAATGATCTCTTCCTCGACCATCATTGCCTCTTCAACCTGGTCGCGACAAAGCAGGTACGCGATACGGGTCCCTTCCTGGCGCAGAAGTTCGTCGTCATAGGTGACTCTGATACCTGAATCGATTGCGTCGCGCTCTTCAGCGAATCCCTTGCGGCGTGCTTCGATGGCTTGCTGGCGGGCGCGGACGCGTTGTTTCTCGTGCATCCAGGGACGTGCTCCTTCAAGTTGGACGCGGAGGATGTGGTAGTGAAGCATCTTCCGGATGATGTCGGCGACGATTGCTTCATCGGTCGATTGAGGCTTGAAGGGCGTAAAGGCGTTATGAGTCGGATGGTCGCTGTGGGTGATTGTGGCGTTCATTGGTTCTACTCCCTGAGATATTTTGCTGCGATTTGAATTCGTCCCGCGTCGCCTCATTACAATGGTCGTGCCAATCAGAGATGTGCCGTCGTGAGCGTGAGTTTAGAAGGCCGCAAGTGATAGTAGTAGCAAGGGTAGAAGGGCTCTTTGGTTGATGGACCAGGAGAGAGCCAGCGGTCTTCTGAAAGTGGAAAGCTTGCCAAGTAAACTTTCATTTAGAAAGTACACTTGCGGGGATTAAGCCCGTATGGGGACGGGGTCGGCAGGAACTCGACGGTGTTTTGCGAAGGGTGGCAGTGGATGAAAATCGTGAGTGCTAAGACGTGCGAAGGACGGCAGCCGAGGAGGAACCCTGGAGGTCTCGAATCTGGGCTTTGGCGCTGGCGCGGGAGAGGAGTGCTGTTTGGTACGTGTGCGATTGTCCCGACAGAATCGCGGTGGTGGTGAAAGTTTACTTGCAGCGTTTTGCTTTGGGTTTTTTGGCTTTTGCGTCCGGTGAAAGCTTAGTTGCGTTTCTTGAGCATGGGGTGAAAGTTTCCTTTCAGGGTAAAAGGAAACTTTACTTGCCGGTGGTTTTGCCCGCTCCTGGCCTTATGGCTTTAAGCCGCCTGCCCTAGGGTTTCCCAGAAGGTCAGTTGCGCCGGCACAAGGCCGGAGTTGTAGATGGTTGGGGCATCGGCGTTTTCGACCGACTTGCTTGGCGGAAGTGGTATAGGTTGCTTGATTGTCTGGCGGGGCGCGTCGAGTAAGTCCAAGATGTTGACAGTCTCGGTTTGGGCGAGCGCGCGAAGTTCGGTGGTTGGCAGAGGAATTTCGTGCGGGGCTTCGTTGATTGGCGTCACCGTTGGGTAGCGTTTCAGGAGCAGGTCTAGCAGCTCAATCGCTTCGTCGTGGTCGGTGGGTAGCAGGAAGCGCTCTCGATAGTCGATGCGCATGTTGAGGAGTCCCATGTCTCGAAGTTCGCCGAACTTGTGATGAGTGGCGCCGCGGATTTCGACATAGGATTCTCCATAGATTTTGGAGCGGGAAAGGGACAGTCCCTCTACCAGGGCTATCTGGTCGTCGTTCTTCAATACCTCGTGGATTATGTCGGCCGGATCGGAAATGACACAGGCGATGCCGAGTGCTCGGAGAACTTGCTGCACGCGATTGGTCGGGATTTTCACGCCAACAATTCGCTGGTTGTCTTCGGTGACAACGCGAACGACTTTCAGTTGGGCGTCCTGAGTGGTTTTCAACCGTTGCCATAACGGCAGCACGGCGCCCGCGATCAGGTGGAGTTCCTTTATGGTCGTTTCCGGCACGTTCTCGCAGTAGAGCTTCCACCATCGCAATGCGGACTTGGCTGGTACCTTCTTGTATTTTCGAAGTTCGGCATCGGTGATGTAGTAGGCTCTGGCTTCCTCGGGTTTGGTCACGGCGTAGGTCTGGTAAGTTTGACCCGATTGGTGGTCGGTATGGTTGCCGGACTTGGTTGCGAGAATGACGTTGCCTTTGCTCTGGCGATAGAAGCCGCCCCCGTTGCTGTCTTCGAGCATTGAGACGGCACGATCGGGTGTGACACGGGTGGAGCGTGTTTCAACGGCCAGCGTGTAGTGGAGCGTTTCGGCTTTGGTGGTTTCGTCTATGTATACGACTTCTGGTTCACTGGCCAGCTTAATTGACAGGGCTTTGATGTCCTGTACGCCTTCGTCGAAAGTGCCGGAAGCTTTTGCGTGTGCGACGCATTGATCAAACAGGTCGGAGTAATAGGCGAACAGCGCGTTTTGGCGATCGCAGTCGAGACTAAGCAGCCGATTGAGAAAGCGTGGGATGTGATAGCGGTCGCGGTCGTTGATTTCTCCGTCTTTGTTGAGCAGGCCCATGTCTTCGAGCGCTTCTCGCGGGTTGTCGAGATCAGGGATTTCCTTTCCTTCGAATATTCTTCGGTAGAGGAGGTCGAGGGTTCCGCGGCCAAGCGGGCTTTCGAAGGTATAGCGAGATAGTTGAGTTCCACCATCGGCGGCTTTGCGATCTCCCTTGCAGAGTGCGCCGAGTGAAGCGAGTCGGCGGGCGATGGTGGCTGAAAATCTTCTCTCGCCGCCGAGATTGGTTGAAAGCAGAATGTATTTGGGAGGATATTTTTGAAAACTTCGGTGTGTCCTGCCGAAGCTTTGCATCTGGAGGACCGCGGACCATGCGAGTTCCAACACGATCTGGCAGCGCCTTTGTTGGTTAATGGCATTGAGTGACGAGTGCAGTGAAATTCCGGTAGAGCCTGCGGCCGTTATGATCGCGATGCGCTTCGCGCCGTTTTGGGATTGTTCGTTTTCGTGGACATTGATTTTATTCATCGGCACGCCTTTCGGCGCGCGAGAGACATAGCGTACTTCGCCGTTTCGGGTGTCGCGTACGAGGCGCTTGCGCCGTCCGGAGATCTCCGCTACTTGGTCTGGTCCGAAGTAATTGACGATTTGGTCGAGCGGGTTTTCGGGAAGAACCAGGTCGGATAACTTTTCCAGCAGTTCGTCGCGCATGCGGAGCGCTTCCTGGCTTTGTACGGCGTTGCCTTGTTCATCTGTGACACGGACGGTGACTATGCTGTGACTAACCGGGTCTTCGACTTGTTGGTAGAGATCGACTGGAAAGGCTCTTTCGACCAGTGCGCACAGGGTCGCGCGTGGTGAAAAGTCAAGGTCTTCGAGACGTTCGGCTTGTGCGGCGGCGCGGGCGACGAGGACTTTGCTTTTCGCCTCGGCGGTTCCGATGATTGAAACAACGGCGCTCTCATCTCGCTTCAGCGCAGCTTCGATCTGCTTGATGCATTCGGGAACTTTGAATGCGGTAATGACCTGGCGGAAGAAAGCCTGGTGCTGGGCCCAGAAGTGGGAAAGGGCAAAGGCGCGTTTGCGAGTGCCGGCGTCGGTTATCTCAAGTGCGGCTTCGATGTTTTGGAGGACGATTTGCCAAGCGGCTGCCGCGTTGTTGTAGATCTCACGTTGTTCGGTAGTCAGTTCGTGGAACACTTCGGCGTATTCGACCGCCAGGCCTGAGACCGGATCGCGTCCATAACTCAGGGTGCTGCAATGTGACATGCCGAAGGCCTTCATGGATCTGGTGACCATCTCGAGCGCGCCCAGACCGCCGGCATCAATTTCACTCATGAATTCTTCGAAGCCGTTGGGGAAGCTGGTTTGGGGTCCCCAGAGTCCGAGACGACTCATGTAGCAGATGTGGCTTACTTCTACGACCGACGTGGCTGATGAATAGACAAAGCGGAGGTCCGGGCGTTCGTCGTGATCCTGTAGTTCCAGGACTGCCTTCCCGGTTTGTGTAGCTTCGCCCTGGGCGGTGGCCAGAGCGTGTTGTGCTCTTTGGCATTCATCGAAGATGACTACTCCATCGTCGCCGAGCCATTCAATGAGCTGTTGCATGCGGGTCTTTTCGCTGATCTTGCTCTTGGCGATCAGGGTGTTGTAGCTGCAAAAGATGACCCCGTCACCGAAATTGATTGTTTCGTTTACGTCCCATTCGTTCAATTGGTGCAGGGCGATGTGTGATGCATTCAGGTCGTTCAGGTCGCGGCGAGTTGATTCAAGCAGTTGGTTGCTGATGCTGAGCCACAGGGTTCTGGTGCGCCCTTGGTTGGAGTTGTCGATTATCACACCGGCGAGGCAGCGTCCTTTACCAAATCCAGTTCCATCACCGAGGAGATAAGCAGCGCGTGCTCCGGTTGAAAGACGCTGGGAATGTCTTTGGCCGGCGTAGCAGATTCTTTCGAGCTGGACGGTGGAGAGTGCTCCATCTACAACCAGTTGCGGATCGAGGTGTGGACGGTAGGTTATTGGCGGCGGTACCACGGCAGCCATCGCGGCAGTTTCGACGAGTGGGGCTGGGTGATCGATGCCGCCAGTTAGTCTGGTCGAGATGTAAGGTACAAAGCCGTCGTCGGAGGGGTCGGATTCATTTTCCTCGTGTGCGACGGCGACGGCGGGGTCTGAGAGTTCGTGCGTCTGGCTAGTAAGGACGATCGGTGTTTCGCCCGTTATTGTTTCGGGCGCAGGTGCAGCCACAGGCGGAGCAATTGGATTAGGCAGCAATTTGTTTTCTCTGGCCAGTGTCAGTATTTCGAGAAGTGTGGCCGAGCCGTGACGGATGTTTTTGACTTGTTCAGTCCAGTTAGCGCCGGCAGTGGGGCCGGTTTTGTCGATCACGATTAGTTGTGTTTCCCAGGCGGTCCCGGACTTGGTGAAGGTGGAAGCTGGCAGCGAAAGGTTAACGCGCACTGAGTAGCGGGAGGCAACGCGTTTCCAGAATTCCGTCATTTTCTGTCTATCGAGAGCCATCCCGCAGCCGGTAATGGCCACGAGGCGTCCTCCTTGATTAAGTCGATAGAGAGCGGATTCGATGTGTTGAGCGCCGTGTTGATTATCGTTTCGGGAAAGTCTTCCCGCAGTTGAGCTGAAGGGAGGATTCATCAAAACGATATCCGGTCTGAGTTCGTGGGGGAGCAGGTCGTTGATGTTTTCGGCGTCGACGCTGTGCACCGGGAATTTCAGATAGTGAAGAAATCCGCGGCGGGCGGGTGAAAGATCGTTGGTGTGGACCTGTGATCCAAAGGCGCGGGCGATGCAAGCGAGCGCGCCGGTGCCGGCCGATGGTTCCAATAGAATCCTTGTGGCTGTGTTTTCTTCCGGCAGGGCAACGTAAGCGGCCACGAATGCGAGTGGGGCCGGGCTTGAGAATTGCTGGAAGAGGCTTTGTTCGCTGGTGCGAATTCTTTGGGTGGGAAGTAAGGCGACTAGGTTTTCGAGATGATCGATGGCGTTTCCAGGTTCAAGTACACGGAGGGTTGCGGCACGGTCTTCGATTATTTGATGAAGGGCTACTTCGAGAGCGTCATACAGGTAACGAAAGTCGTAACGTCCCTCGCTGATCGGAGAGCCGAAATAGTGTTTGGCTCTGGCCAGCAGGCTTTTGGTTGAGAGCGACGTTCCGGAATTTAAGGTTGCGCGAAGATTTTCTATCAGCTCGGCGGTTCCGGAAAGAAGTTGCGGGATGTTGCGCTGGTTGGTTGTTTCGGGCCGGCTGTTGTTTTGCATCGTGGAAAGTTCTCGTTATCCAGCGTTCGGCTGTTCGGTGAGTACTAGAGGAGCAGTTTTTGGTTTACATCGTTTGGTCGTTTGGCTTTGCGTGGACGCGGCCGAATACGGCCCGCTTCATTTTTGTAGGAGGCACATTGCTTGAAGCGGCCCGTACGGGTTGGCTTGGATCGTGAACGTATCGTTACGCGGCGACTTGGCGCTTTCGACGTGTCTTGGGTGTGCCGCTTTCAGGCGTGACGAGTGTTAGCGGGGAAGCAGTTGTTTCTTGCTGTTCCCGGTTTGCTTGTATCTTTAGGCTTGCTTGCAGTGCGGACATAATGTCGATCACCGGAGCTGGCTTTCGTACTTCGCCGGTGGTGGTGATCGTTTCTCCGGCAACTTTGGCATCGAGCATTTCTTTCAAGGCAGCGTGAAAGTGGTCCGTCGTGTCGATTTGGTCAAACGTGGTGACCATCTGTTCGACGAGCGTTGTGGCCAGTTGCAGTTCATTGTCTTGGGGCGTGGCTTGACTGGAAATTCCCGGAACATCGGCGACCTTGCGTACCTCGTGGCGGTAGTGCAGCTTTTGGATCATCAAGCCGTCGCCGTTGGGGGAGATGGTAATCAGGTCTTCACGTTCCCGTAGAATTACCTTGGCTATTCCGATCCTTCCGCTTCGCTTCATCACTTCGCGTAGCAGGGCATAGGAGCGTTCGGCTGCCGGCCCGTTGGGGGCCGCGAAGTAAGAAGCGTCGAAGTAGGTGGTCGGAACTTCTTCGGGTCTTATGAAGCCGATGATTTCGATTGCTTCATTTGATTCTGGGGTGATGCTGGCGATCTCTTCCGGAGCAACTACCACGTATTTTTCTTTTTCGTGTTGGTAACCTTTGACGATCTCGTCATTGGTTACCGTGACGTCGCATTTCTTACATTGTTTCTTCTGGCCGATGGGTCCGAGACAGTCGCCGGCGTGGAGTTGGTTGAAGGAGATCTTCTCGCTGGTTTCAATGGCGTTGAAAACCTTAATCGGGATCGAGACGAGGGAAAACGTTATGCTGCCTTTCCAGATGCTGCGCATGGTGTGCTCCTAATTTAGTTAGTTAATTTGTTGCTCACTGCCCTTTGTATTTCAATTGCGAGATCAGGCAATTTTCAGGTTGGAGGTCGTCGCGGATGGCAACCATCCGTGGCTGGTAAACGTGATTCGAATCGCGAAAGGCGTGTAGATAGCGAACGTCTATTACCATTCCGTCCTTAACGCGAAATTGCTTGCTGCGAATTTTGACGTTGCCGCAGTCGATTAGCTGGCCCTTGTCATTGAAGAGACCCAATGCAACGGAATCCTTTTCGTTCTTTTTGGTGATTACAAACGAGCTGACTACCGTGAACTTGTGCTTGAATTGGTCAGGCTGTCGATCGGTGCGATAGGGAGAGTCAATTTTCTTCAGTACGATGCCTTCGAGGTTACGCGCATGAACTTCTTGCAATAGCCCGATCTTGCCTGCCTGTTCAAATTCAGTCCTTGCAATCTGAATCGATCTCATCATGGCAGCCTGGAGTGTCGCCAGTAGTTGGCTGTTTCGGTCAATGAATTTCCAGGGGCGAATGTCCGTGCCGTTGATTTCCAGAAGGTCGAAGGCGTGGAGAGTTTTTGTTTCCCGGATCCACTCGCCATCGAGCATCATGGGAGCGATGGGCGCGAATCGTCTTGCTTCGGCGAGGATGTTAGGCGCGACCGTGCAACTTAGACCTTCCCGGTTGTGTGCAGTAACGGACGAACGCTCGATGTGCAGCATGATGCGCTTGCCATCGAATTTTTGCTGAACCGCATAGTTTGGATCGAGAAGTTTGGCGGCGGCTTCATTACCGTCGTCGATGGCGGTTAGAAGTTGACAGGCGGCTCTGTGCTTCACTATGCGATTGGGTTATTGAAGGTCTTTGCGTTGTGTAGAACTTTTTTGCGAGAGCGCAACGGGTTGCGTTCCGCTTCTTTATCCGGGTAACGGGTTAGGCAGGGTGCGGAAGGCAGAGCAATGCCTGGAGCATCTCAAGTGAGGAGATGCCGGTTGTTGGATGTATTAACTTTCGCGGAGGGTCTAGGCCCGGATTAGCGACCTGGCCGGAGCGGCCTTGAGCGATTGATGAGGCATGCGTTGTCTAGGGCATTATTTTGCTTAAGGTGTTTGCCATTTGTCGGTCGAGCTTGGTGATTGGTTTTTCGGGCCGCTTCGTTTGGAGACGGTAACGGTAGACTTCGTTTGGTGGGAGTCCGATTATTTCCTTACGCACTTTTATCCATAGAAGCTTTCTTCTTCCGGCTTCAACTTCGTGAACGGTGCATTTGTCGCCACGCTGTAAAGGGCCACCGATGAAAGTTCCTTCTGCGGCACAGTAAAGAGTTTGTCCTTCGCGAAAGAAGATTGCTCGTTTCCAGTATTCGTCGACCTGTGCTTTGTAGGCAGCGTTGCGGATGGCCGCTCCGCGATCTCTGGCTGCTTTTTGAATTTCAGCGCAGTCAGCGTTGCTGTTGCAGCTTTCCATGAAGGCTATGATTTCTTCTTTGTTCATGGTTGGTTTTACTGATCTGTTTCGCTTGCCAGGTATCCGGCGCTGTATGCGTTGACGGCGACGTTCGGGTCTGCTGAGTTTAATTGGACGATTACATCCTCATCGTTTTCTTTTCGCAGTTCTCGCGCTCGGCCGTCTCGTTCCAGTTGGGTGGGGAACGGTCCGATAATTTCGGGCTCGATGGCCCCGTGTAGGCGGATTAGGTACCAGCAGCTTTCTGGAGGCTCGGCTTTGGATTGGTCAAAGTCAACCAAACGTTCTTTTGGGTTCGTCGCTTAGTTCGGTGAAGACGCTCCAGTCTCCGTAGTAGACGCCGTCGTAGTAAACAAAGTCTTCAGTAACATTCAGCCAGCCATGACGTTGGGACTCGTCTGCGTAGTTGAATTTGATGTGGCAGGCGTAGGTTGTATGAACGAATTGCAGAGGGCCGAAAATTGGTCCCGGACTGCCCCAATCTTCAAGCTCTTCTTTGGGATCTGTTCGGCCGTGAAATAATTCGATGTAAGCGGGCATGGGTTTCGCTCTCTTTGATTTAGCTATGAGTGTGTTTGATGGCGGGCTTTGTTGGGGTCGTGCCGGCCCTGTCGTGGTTGTTGTGTGCAAGTCTCCTAGATGCGCATAGGCATGATGATCGAGACGGCCGCGGCTTCAGTTGGTTCCGCGGGTTGCATGCGAATTTGCGAGTTCCCGTCCTTTAATTCCATTTTGATTGCGGTTCCGTTTTGGAACAGGCGGTAGTAGTCGAGGAGATAGTTGCTGTTAAAGCCGATTGTGATCTCTTCTCCCTCATACTCGGCTGGAATCGCTTCCGCTGCTTCGCCTTCGTCGGGGGATTGGGCAGTGATCCGGATTTCGTTTTGTTTGATTTCAAGTTTGATGGCGTGGCTTCGTTCGTCGGCCATCAGGGCGATTCGTTTGATGGCTTCGCGAAAGGCGGCGGCGGACATTCTTACGATGAGGTTGTTCTCTTTCGGAATGACCATTTCGTAATTGGGAAACTGTCCGTAGATGAGGCGAGAAATTAGAGTCCGAGTGCCGACTTGAAAGTAGATATGGTTTTCGTCGGTTGAGAAGCTCAGGGGTCCTTCGTGGCCATTGGTGATCTTCGACAGCTCGGCCAGAGCTTTTTTGGGGATGAGCAGCTCGAGGGTTTCGGCGGCCGTGACTTCCTTGCTGTCTATCAGTGCAAGTCGGTGGCCGTCGGTGGTTACCATCCGCATTCCTTCTTTGTTGATTTCGACCTTTGCGCCTGACAGCGCATAGCGGCTTTCTTCTTGAGTTATAGCGTAGATGGTCGATTCGATCATCGAGCGAAAGGCGCTTGCAGGAATGGTGATCGAGCTGGCTTTGCCTTCCGGCAATTCAGGATATTGTCCTGCGTCCGGGCCGAGTAATTTGAACCGGGCGCGTTCAAAGGTGAGGTTGGCGCCGCCGTTGTCGATTGATCGGAAATTGAGGTCGGCGGTTTTTGGAAGCGTTTTGGTGATGGCGAGAAGTTTGGCAAGTGGAAGGAGAACCTTTCCCGTTTCCGTGACTCGGGCTTCTGCCTGGCAGTAAAGAGTGACGTCGAGATCTGAAGACGTAAGTTTGAGTGAAGAGTCGTCGATTGATTCAATCAGGATGTTTTGTAATACAGGGATAGAGTTGCTTTTTCCGCCGGCGACGCTTGATAGAAGGGCTAGTTCTGTTTGTAGGGTTTCGTTGGTAACGATGAATTTCATTTTTTGAGTTCAGTCCTTTCGACGCGGAGTGATCGTCTTCCGTGGTCGTCTAACGGCAAGTGCCGTGCCGTTTCGAGTTTGATGCTGTACTTAGTTATCCGCCCGATTTTCTCAAGGTGTTTGGGAATTTGCTTCTCGGTTTTCGAATGCAGTCCCTGAGAGCCCGGATGATGGCTGCCGCTGCTGCATCTCCTTTATGAGGGTGTGAGCTGCCCGTCGACCTGCGTCCGCAAAGAAAATTCTCTGATAGAAAGGCTTGGTGAGGATGAAGGCGGCGGTAGGCCCACCATGGGCCTTACAGTGTGCCATTTCGGCAACAGCAATGCGGACCTCTTCGATGACAAAGCTTGCGAGCAGTTCTTCGTGGAGATTTGGATCTAATTGGGCGGCAACGCAGGCCTCTTGAGCCCGATTCAGAGCTAATTCGGCGGCTCGTTCTGCCCATGTGTTTGTTGGTTCGATCATTTGAGGCTTGCGATTGAGGGTCGTTTTAGCGGCACGAGTTGTGCAGGAGCTTCCTCGGGGTCTCTATTGTGCTGCCGGCTCTTTGTTCAGACAGCTTGTCTGTAATCAATCTGTCAGGCCTTTGGGCAGTGGTTTGAATACGCAAGAGAAGTGTGATGACGGTATGATGAATGCCAATTAAAATCCCTATACAGTCTCCAGGAAGGTTTAGAGACAATGTCGATGGATTTGGATTTGATCGAGCTAGAGCGAAGCGGGCCTGAGTTACTGATGTCTCCTGGTGAGACGTTGTCGACCTATAAGTCTCTTGTTGGGTCGAGGGGATTAACAGTGAGCGGCATTCTGTCATATGCGCGATCCTTTGAGTCCTTTGGTATGGATGAAGAAGCGGTCGGTGCTTATGATGAGGCCCTTGTGCGTGACAGTCTTTGTTCGGAAGCGTACTTGGGCCGTGGGGAAGCCCTGCTGGGAATGTTTGTTGCGCGAGACGATGGGGGAAGTGCCAGTGATTTGGGTAGAAAGGCCGTTGACGATTTCGAGAGGACTCTCTCGTTGGCTGGCAGCGCGCGTGGTCAGGTCTTTCGGTCGTTTGCGACTGCGCTTCTTGTTATTGGCGATTATGCGAGGTGTGAAAATCTCGTGGAGTCCTGGTTTGGACAAGGTCATGAGCTGGAACTCGACGCGCGGTCGGACCTTTTCTCCGTGTTAGGCTTTGCTCGCCTATTTTCCGGGTTTCCAGATAAAGGAATTGAGGCGTTTTTGGAGATGGAGAAGCTCGGAAGATCCATAGAATATTCGTTATTTGGTCGAGCAGTCTGTTTTCTCGTAATGAGGAAGATGGATCTAGTTCGTGAGATCCAGTCTCAGTTAAGAGCGGAGTTGTCTGAAGCGGTTCGTATTCTTGGTGAATCGGGTTGTAATAGTTTTCTTGATGTTGCGCGTGTGTTGGTATTGGTCGGATAGGTATGCCGGCCAGGTGTCGGGATTTGAAAGAGCGCCTTCCGCTCTCACCTAGAATCCGAAATCGCCAACTCCCGCATCCGATCCGTAAGACCCTGGCGAGTCATACCAAGAAACTCGGCCGCGTGTTTGCGATTTCCTTTACAGAACTCGAGTGCATAACGAATATGAAGTTCATCTTCCTTTTGACGCCTGGTTTTTAACGTCTCCCCTTTTTCCAGTGGCCGAAACTTCGCGCCGCCGATCTCAGCTACAACGATGCTTGCGCCCTCTTCATCCGCTGATCGCTGAAATAAATCGAGAGTCAAATCGTCACCTGATTTCACAACGGCGCACGATCGCTCAACGACGTTCTGTAGCTGCCTGACATTGCCAGGCCATTCCAGCCTTTCCAAAAAAGCAAGCACTGCATCTGGCAATACATAACCGCACTGACCGGCAAACATCTCGGCCATCGGACGAATGTCGCCGCGACGCTCCCGTAGAGGCGGCACCCTGACTTCTAGAAATCGATCGCGCAGGTCTCGCTTAATGGTGCTTTCGGGTCCCACTATGTTGGTCGCCGCCACGAAACGCACATCCGCTTGCAGCTCTTCGGGACTACCCACCGCATTAAAGGTCCCAAACTGGACAACCCGTTTTAATAAAGCCTGGACAGTATCGCCGGCCTCGTCCAATTCATCCAAAAACAAAGTAGCGCCGTCAGCCTCTTGAATGTAACCACGGCGATCACGATCCGCTCCCGTATACGCACCTTTCTTGGCTCCAAAAACCTCGGCAGCCGCCAAGTCTTTGCTGATGGCTCCAAAATTCACAGCCTTGAAAATTTTGTCACTTCGGCCCGACCAACTATGAATCGCCTTTGCCAGTAGCTCTTTTCCGACCCCACGCTCTCCGGTCAAGAGCAAATGTTTGAGTCTCTGATTCGAACCATCAAGCAATGCAAAGTCTCTCAGCGTGCTAAGGAGCGCCTGCGTAACAAGATCCTCAGCCACAAATCCTGAAATCTCAACTCGATGATTCAAAGATTGCCCGGGCATAGTCCTCAAACGCTGCGCTGCCATATTCAAAATCAACTGAACGGACTCCGGACAATCAACAACTAAGCCTTTCGGGAAACTCACACTCACGGTCAGAGAACCTGCCTTGCATTTGGCCGACAATTCATAAGGAGGAGCAGCCGGCATCAAATCAAGAAGCGACTGGCCCGATTCGTTTACGGTAATATCGACTACCGCAGTCTCTAACCCAAGACTTGCTAAACAAGCTCGGAGGAATTCATGAAGAGCTGGCACAGAATCAGTCTCCGTCACGCCCAGCAAACTCCGAACAAACGACACGTTCTTGTCGGCCTCGCCATCACTAACACCAACATGACTCACGGTTACTTCCGATAAATTCAACGACTGGCTTACATCATGGCCATTTCCATTTGAACCTGCGGCATCAGAAGCCAAAGTCCATGAAGCTAATGCACTGTCAATTTCAGACTCGTCAAGATCATTAAGACACTCGCCCGATCTCATGTGATCGAACCGCCTCATCAAATCAATATTGACTTTATTCGGCCGCAAGTTGATCACTTCCGGAATGCGCGCTGCGGCAGGGCCGGCAAAGAACTGACGCCCACAAGCCCCTGGCAATCCGGCCATGCTGATGCGGAACAATTCGAAAATCACTTCGACGGCGGGTATTTCACCAACACTACTAAGGTTCCCGTCAAAACAAGCGTCCACATAAGCACCGTTATTGAAGTAAATAATCCCGCGCTGACAAAAACGAGCGGCCTCTGAAATCGCCCCACCTTCAATTGCTTCAGCGATCAATTCTGGCTTACAGCCCGACCAGTCAATCACCAAAGGGCCTGTCTTTAAGTTGTAATCAAAGTGCGTTGCCATTTCTTCCAAACCGTGCGCTTCAAACAAGAAAGACATTGGCAAGGTCGAGAACTGATCCTCCGACAACGATTCAACGTCTCTACCTTCCTCAGCGACCTCACTGACACGAGCAACCGGCTCTTGAAACGCCTGCGTCAAAGGCAGGCGATTCACCAACTCGGCCGGAGGGATCAACGGCAGCTCCTCCCCTAAGAACCTTCTAACCAGGCCCGCGTCCGGGCCATAACTTCTCCATCGCCTTGCCTCTGCCTCACTAATCCCCGCAGTTCGATCCATATCTCCAGCAGCTGCAGCGATCTTCGCACTAACGGCAGCCTCAACGGTTGATTCACCCACACACCCGACATGAACACGATACAAATAAGCCAGGGCTGGAATTCCACCATCATCCCCCAACGCGGCGCAAACAAGCGCTGAGAGCAAGTCGAAGATCGCAGTCTCATCCCCAGTCTTTACACTCGACTGCATACAACGAAGCGCGTTCGCCAAACACTGCAAGGCCTCATTCAGTTTTCTCTCCGCTAAAGAAACTTCAGCCGACAATAACCAGGTGGACGTTGTCACCAGGGAAAGATCCGATCGGTCGACAACTTCCTTTACCACTCCAAATCCCTCGCTCGTTTCGGTAATGTCGCATTCAATCCGGTCCACCTCCCAGCGAGCACTTACCAGATCACCTCCATTCAATGCCAATCGCGTCCGAAACCTTCTCAAATCCCAATAAGACTTTCCCTTAAGTGTGTCCTTGCCAGCCAACAACGTGCCTATGATCCGACGCGCTCGCCGCGTCTGATCAGCCCCTTCCAGAAACTTCGCAGCAAGTAACAAAAGACCTCGCTCATACTCGGGCTCCAATAGATGCCGATTCACCAGCTCTTGAATCCGCTCGACACGAGCTTCTAGATTCGAGAAATCTCCGCGTCTAAGCTCGTTTTCGACCATCTTCTTTACCATTGCGGCCGAACTCAGAGCCTGGTTGGTCACCCAACGCGAACCTTGACGAGTCTGAAAACTATGCGAAATCACCGTTGTCATCCGTCTGTTACCTGCGAGCTCAAGATTACTGGCAAGATCACGGCCTCCTTGCCGCACTTACACTCTGAGAGTGATCTACCACCGGAGGCCATTATTGGTTTTCTGGTTTGTACAGGCACCAGGGATGTCGCCGTTACATTCCCCGATATACGCGAGTCTGCCATAGACGGGCACTGGTGGCGGACTATCGCCGGGGAACTTAGTGTCATCGGGCCGAGTAGTATCGATCGTTGCATGCAGGGTCTCGGTGTAAAGTCGGTTGTAGACCGTTCCAGTCAGCTCAGCCCACATAGTTACCGGCCCTACGCCTGCGGGAACTTGCGAGGCTGGTATTTCGAAGACAGTTGGAGCCGCATACGGCACAGCCGGCGTATGCTCGTAGGAGTAGCGTATGTCTCTGAACGGCACACCATCTCTGCTCAGGATGATGTGGTAATCGTAAGTCGTCTTAATCCAGAATCCGTTGACGATCTCATTCCCCATACCTCCGGTGGAGGCGTCGGCCCTGACATGTCCGTCCGCGAAAGTTTGGACGAAGCCGGTGATGTACATATTGTTATGGGGCGCCACAACCTCATTTTTTGCACCCTCATTGTTGTAGTACTCGGTGCAGCCGAACGAACTTTCCTGGGCCGCGACCGGAGTGTCTAAGGGTTGGCCGCTTCCGTTCTGATCAAACGCCCTCACGGTCAATGCCGCGACACCGACCTTATCAACAGCGGCGTCGAAACCTGAATAGGGCAGAACGACATCACCGTCAGCGGTGGTGATGTCAAACCCTTTCATGACGTAGACGTTCTGCGACCCGTTGTTGCTGATGTTTTCGAACGGGATGGTCTGCACCAAGCTGTCGCTACTGTCATAGAGTTCAATGCCACGTATCGCATTGAATGAGCTGAAGAAGGACGAATACTGGCCCATGTAGAATTTGAATTTGTACTTACCGAAATAACCGTGATAGCCGCCAGTCAGAACTTGTGGCGTCTGGAACATGAACGGGTCGTTGCCGTTGGAGATCGTCATCTTCATGTTGATCCCCATGGTGTCGTTCTGGTAGTGCCGCGCGACTAGTTGAATATTCACTGTCGAGTACGGGTTCGGGAATGCAGAAACAGCTCCCGTGGAGCCCGCGTTGGCAACAAAGTCGGGAGCGCCCGCCACTAGGACCGGGCAGGAGACCACCGGAGGCTGGTTTACCGTAACTTGCACCTGAGCGGGAGCTGCAGGCGTTCCGCATCCGTTGTTGGCGGTAAGGGTGTAGGTCGTGGTTGCTGCCGGTTGCAGAATGTCCACAAATCCGTTTGCCACACTGAATGTTCCAACACCCGGGTTGATTGTCAGAGCTAATCCCGTACCTGATGAATCGTTGATGGTCCACGATAGTCGAACCATTTGATTCCCGCCTTGGGTTACAGAATTCGGGTTGGCGCCAAAGGACGTAACCTGAGGCGCAGGACAAGCTGAGACATTTATAGTAACTAATTGATCTAAGTCGCAGGTTCCGTTTGTGCTTCGTGCTGTCAAGCGATACGTAGTTGTGACTGCTGGCGTCACGACTTGGCTGCCGGAGGAAGCAACAGGATTACCATTGAGGAGAACTGACGCCGCATTTGATACGCTCCACTGGAGAGTTGAATTACTGCCCGCCATGATGCTTGACGGATTAGCTGTGAAGGAATTGATGGTCGGGCAGACTCCGACGTTCACGCTAACTTGTGCTTGAGCTTGCTGTGGGTTGCATCCGCCGCTGGTCGCCGTGATTGTGTAGGTCGTGGTGCTTGCGGGTGAAACTGTGAGGCTGTTGCCTCCGGGGAAGTACGTCGAGCCATCCGTCCCAGTAATTCGCACACTAGCTGTATTGGAGGCACTCCACTGTAGAGTAGTGCTCTGGCCGGTGTTTATCGTGCTCGGAGACGCGGTGAATGAATTCACCGTAGGAACGTCGGCGATGTTCACAGTGACGGTTGCCGACTTCGGCGCACATCCAGTTCTCGCCGCCGTTAACGTGTACGTAGTCGGTGATGAAGGCGAAACGACGAGTGAGCCCGAGCCTGTCAGGTAGGTGTTATTGATTCCGCCGCCAGTAATTGTAATGGTGTCAAAATCGATTACATTCCACTGGAGCGTTGCGTTACTTCCTGGAAGAATACATGAGTCTGCAACGAATGAGTTGATCGTCGGACATGGAGGTGGAACCGCCACGGGGTCAACTATGACGGTGGCAGTTTGCTGCGCCTGCTGTGTCGAGCAGCCAGTGCTGGTAGCTGTGAATGTATACGTGTAAGTGCCTAGCTGAGTGGGGGTGACGGATAGTGATCCAGACGGCACGGGCATTACGCTTGTTGAACCGCTTAATCCCGATCCAGCTGTGGGAGACGGTGTGATGTTTGCGCCGGTTGCGTCTGTCGTTGTCCACTGTAGCGAAGTGCTTTGCCCAAGCTCGATGCGCGCGGGATTGGCGCTAAAGGTGGCAGTTGGTACGGGCACGACGGAGACCGTGATGGCCCGCGTAATTGTGTCCGGTCCAGAACATCCTGCGCGCGTGGCGCTGAGGGTATAAGTTGTCGTCGCTGTCGGATTGACTCGCAGCGTCCCGCCTGTGCTACTTACGGCAGTGCCGTTGATGTTGGCACTTTCGGCATTAGTGATGGCCCAAGAGAGATCAACATTGGCGCCGGGCGTCACGCAGTATGTGCTGGCGGCAAACGAATCAATCGTGAAGGGTTGCTTGACCGTGACGGTTGTTTGAGCCTGCGTGCTTCCGCCCGGCCCCGTCGCCGTCAGCGTGTAGGTAGTATCGACTACGGGATTGACAGCGAGCGTTCCTGAAATAACTCCGGCAGGCGAACCTGAAAATGACTGATTAAGTCCGCCCCCTGTGATCGTCACATTAGTTGCATATCTCACCGACCAGGAGAGCGTAGCGGATTGACCTCTGTTAATGCAGGACGGATTAATCCCAAAGCTTGTGATCTCAGGCGGCGGAAAAGTTACGGTGACAGTTCTTTCTCCGGAGATAGCTCCACATCCTCCAGAGCCGGTTGCTTCGGCGCGATACGTTGTTGTTGCAGTCGGCGCGACAGTAAAGGTAATCGTCTGAGGCGCCGCGGTTTCATTAAGACCCGACCGAGTGTCAACAGTGTTCCCGTTGGAATCTTTCAAGATAACAGTATTGGCCCATTGATAGGTGGCGGTTAGAGATGATGAACCGCCTATCAGGATTGAAGTGGGATTGGCTTCCAGGGAAACGCTTGTTTCACAGCCCACCTGTGACGGACTCAGCATGATCGTCCCTGACGGTCTAATGCGGCCCTGGTCGCTGGCTACCGCATCGATCTGGAATTCGAGGACATATGCTGGCTCGGTGGAAGAGGTCCCCACCATCTGTTGTCTCGTGTATTCTCGAAGCACGGCCACGCGCGCGCGCGTTGGACCATAGCCGCGGTTGGTAGCGTAGTTTTCGGCTAGAGGTATTCCTCTTTGCTGTGACCAGGCGTCGATATTTCCCAAAAGGCTTGTGCATTCGCTGGTTGGATATGGTGTTCGGCCCCCGTCTGGGTTCATAACGGGCTTGCTCGTACAGGACGGGGAGTAACAGGGTGGATCGAACGCCGTTAAGCTAGAGGCTCCGGCCATCCCACGTGCTCGAATCAGGTCAGCGTTGAATGCTACCGGAACATCAGTGAGAAGTGACGCCTGGACGGTCGCTGCGCCGGATCGAGCATCCCAGTATGCGTTCTGTTGCGCATTCTGATCCTCAGTATCCTTGGCACTCGCCACACGCACCTTAGCGGCAGCAAGTGTGATGGCAAACAGAACAACCATAAACATGATTGCGACGATGAGCGCTGAACCGCGTTCACCTTTTCGCGATCTAACGAGTGTCTTCTGTTGGGGGATGTCGCTTTTCATGGGAATCTCCTGGCGGGAATTCTTTCCGGTTTTATAGACTCAACCTACTAGAGAGCGGCCGTGATGCGGCGGGCAGATGAAGATGTGTCACTCCTGCTTCTGAGTTACCAATCAGATCTTTCAAGTCGCTAATGTCTGCTGAACATTGCATGGCCGCATCAAATGAGATCCGGCCAGCGTTGTAGAGCCTCGCCAGCGACTGATTGAGCGTCTGCATCTGGTGTTCGTCTTGACCTGTGGTCATCAAACCGGGAAGTTGATGAACCTTATCTTCGCGAATCAAATTTCTGACGGCCGGCGTGGGCAGTAGAATCTCAAGCGCCATCGCTCGCCCCGGTCCTTCTGTAATGGGCAAGAGTTGTTGGCACAAAACACCCTCCAGCACCATGCTGAGTTGGGTGCGGATTTGTGCCTGCTGATTGGCCGGGAAGATGTCGATGACGCGGGTGATCGTAGAAGCTGCTGTATTGGTGTGAAGTGTCGCAAAAGTTAAGTGTCCGGTTTCGGCGATCCGCAGAGCTGATTCAACGGTTTCCAAGTCACGGAGCTCACCGATCAGAACGACATCGGGGTCCTGTCTCAACGCCGTTCTTAATGCATTGGCAAAGCCGTGAGTGTTTACGCGCACTTCGCGCTGATTGACGACGCAGTTTTTGTGGTTATGAAGGAATTCGATCGGGTCTTCGATGGTGATAATGTGGGCGCGCCGCTCACGATTGATCTTATCGATCATCGCAGCGAGCGTTGTTGATTTACCTGATCCCGTAGGGCCTGTGACCAGCACGAGGCCGCGCGGTTTTTTGCACAGGTTCTCTACGACGGGCGGCAGTCCGAGTTCGTCAAAGGATTTGACTTCAAACGGAATGGCGCGAAATACAGCACCGATCCCGCCTCGTCCGTCGAAGACATTGAGGCGGAACCGTGAGACATTCACGATTCCAAATGAGAGGTCCAACTCTAAATCGTCTTGAAACTTCTGCTTTTGCGCGTTGGACAGTACGCTATAGACGAGGCGCTGAGTATCGTCGCGACCAAGGGGCGGATAGTCATCGAGCGGTCGTAGCTCGCCGTCAATGCGCACCTGCGGCGGGGTACCCGTCGTTAAGTGCAGGTCCGAACCATTAAGTTCGATCAGCTTCTTCAGCAGTTCGTGAAGTTTTACGTCGGGTTCTTTGTCGTATTGTTCCATGATTATTCTCAGCAGGGACTTTATGTTAATTGCGGGTCGCTCTCGTGCGCGCACACGATGCGGATCATCTCCCAGTCAACGGGAGGGATTAGCGTGAAAGCGGCAACGACCCGTGGGTCGAACTGTGTTCCTGACGCAGCGGTGATTCTGCGAAGTGCCTCTTCGTAAGGCGCCCCGGCACGATAGACGCGGTCGGAGGTGATGGCGTCAAAAGCGTCTATGACGGCGAAGACACGTGCTGGCAAAAAGATTTCTTCGCCAGCAAGACGACCTGGGTAGCCGGTTCCGTCCCACCTCTCGTGATGTTGAGCGACGACGAGCGCCGCGCCTTCCGGGAGACTTAACTTGCGCACCATCGCCGCGCCGCGCGCCGGGTGTTGGCGCATCTTCTGCCATTCTTCAGTGTCCAATTCTGCCGGCTTGTGCAGGATCGAGTCGGGAACTGCAATCTTCCCAATATCGTGGAGCCGGGCTCCGAGTTCGAGCGCAGCTACTTCTCGTCTTGATAGGCCCACCTGGCGCCCGAGCCTCTGGCTAAAGCTGACGACTCGTTCGGCATGCCCGCCGGTTTCATCGTCCCTCGCTCCGAGCGCGGCCATTAACGCGTCGGCAGTAGTAATCCAACTGGGATTTCGTTGCAGCAGATCGAGCGGATCGGCAGTTGAACCCGCTTCGCTGCAGAGTTGGTTAGAAGTCACTGCCGATGGATCCTGGCTGAACTGGCAGACGGTGGACTCAGAATCAGACATGAGAAAGCCCGTTTGTTCTTCGTCGACTTTTGATTCTTGTGCGTAAGTTCCTGGCATCGCTTGATCTCTCCTTGCATCTCGTACTGAAGAGTTGAATTGGTATTGATAAAAGAATGGGTAAGGCCAATCAGTTTCGCTGCACTGCTTCGGTCTGTAGCACACTCAATGGTTCGCCATTCGCGGCAGGGAATACCGCGATGATTGCTCGGCGTAGACCTTTCGCTCCGTCAAGCGTTTGCACTGTCCACGCGCGTGTGTAGATTGGTTGACTTCCGCTAGGCAGGCTTGCTCCCCACGCGATCGTGACTAGATCAGTGCCTGTGCCCGAGGGCTGTGGTACAGCGATAATCTGGTCGCAATACGCGGTCGAGCAGTTGAGGGACACCGTATTGTCTGAGTTCCTAACTGGGGTACCAGTCTGGTCCACTACGAATGCGCCGCCGTCTGACAGTTCGGAGCGCTTCTTCGAGACCAAATTGTTGAGGCCTGCTTCGGCTTGCTTGCCTGCTTTTCGCTGCCGCTCACCCATTAAGAGAGTCTCGACGTGGACCCGCATGAGTTGGCCCGCGACCAGCATCAGGATGGTGAAGACCAGAAGGCCAATCATGGATTCGACTAGCCCGATTCCGGCCTCACCTCTCCTTTCGCGCTCGCTCGCTCTTGCGTTGCTTCTAACCTGCCCTTTTGTTTTTATCTTCTTCATTTTTTTCATAACCTCACCTAGACGACGGTCCTCGTCGCCGCCGCCGCTCTCGGTCCTGTCATTTCTTGTTGGCTAACTCGCCCACAAGAGTGAAGAGCGGAAGATACGCGGCCACTACGATCAGTCCGATTACCAAGCCTGCGACTACGAGCGTCAACGGCTCGACCAGCTTCGACATTGTTGAGATCGACTCCTGGACGCGACGGTCGAGCAACTTGGCATAGTTGCCGAGCTGCGTATCGAGGCGACCAGTTTTCTCCCCCGTCGCGAGCGCCGGCTGAAACTCATCACCGAACAGAAACGCGTAAGGAGCGAAGGCAGTCGTAAGATCCAGACCGCCTTTGCGAAAAGATTCCCTAATGGCTTCGAGCTTTTCCCGGTAGATGATGTTGAGTGAAGCTGAGGCGGCTTCCTTCAGAAACTCATTCGGTGTGACTACGGATGCGAGGATCGCGATTAGGTGAACTGTATAGGCCGAATGAAAGTCGCGCAGCAGCTTGCCTACTAATGGCCAGTGCAGACTCTTGCGCGCGATCAACTCGCTGCCGGTTGGCCCCTTGAGCCACTTGACGGCGTAAATCATGAGTCCGGTAAAGAGAGCAAGAGAGACGATGCCGGGAAAACTCACGAGGAACCTGCTGAATCCCAGGAGCATCCGTGTCAGGAACGGAAGCTGCCCGCCCGTTGCTTCGAGCAGGGCGCTGTACATCTGCTCCATGGCTGGCAAAATAATAAAACTGAGCACGCAGATTACGATTGAGGCGAGGGCAATGATGACAGCGGGGTAGTAGAGGGCGCCTTTGAGACGGCTGATGTTTTCGGCTGTCCTCAGTTGAGTCTCGCCGTATTCCTTTAGCATGTCCGATGGGTCGCCGCTCTTCATGCTTACCTGCATGACGTGACAAAACGCATCCGGAAAAACGTCGGGGCGTTTGCGGAAAGCGTCCGCCGCGTGCGCGCCCTCGCGCTTGAGCTCTGCGTTTACGTCAAAGAGTGCTTCGCGAAGCAAACGATTGTTCGTTGCTCGCGCGATATCACCGACCGCTTGGCGGATCTGTTCGCTGGCCCTGGTCCTTTCGGATAACTGAATGGCGAAATTGCCGAGTTCTTCGCGCGAGATTCTCTTGCGGCGGCGTGTGAGTCTTTGGCTTTGGGCCTGGATGTCTTCGACCTTGATCTTCGCCCGCTCAAGAGCTGTTGCAGCAGCGACTTCGTCTGTAGCCCAGATGTAAAAACTGACTTCATTGTCGAGCACGTCAGTGCCCGTATAGTTGAAGCGGATTTGCTGGCGTTCGCCGGACGCGGTCGCGAGTGGTAGGCTTCGGTTTTCGATGATGGCTGCCATTAGAAAATTACTCCTTAATCCAGGGTTTCGTTATTAGGTGATTCTTCCGGCCTTCACTCATTGACCTGTGTGCAGTCAGTCTTGGACCAGGGTCCGCCGCGCGCGCACCGCCGCAGCACCTGGTCTTCAAAGATCGCGAAGCTATAGTTAGCCGGATTGCCTGACGCAGGCTCGACCTTGGCGCCGAATGTAGTTGTGGTAGCGGTACCTACGTCCGAAAAGGTCCACTCCGGCACCGAGGTATCGGCTGCGGTCAAAAGCGGTGAGCCGCCTGCGGTGGCTGCTTGAAGTTCTGAGAGCGCTCCGTATCTGCGTTTCCCTAACAGCGTCTTAAAGGAGGTCTGCTGGGCTCCGATTGCAGCGAGTTTGCCCTTGGCAGTCTGCTCGCGAGCTGCGCGCTTCGATGAAGTTAAGTTCGGCAGAGCGAGTGCCAGCAAGATGGTCAAAAGCGCGCAGACAATCAACAACTCAATCAAGGAGAAACCTTTTTGGCTTTGTACTAGTTTGTGAGTACGCATTCTTCGTCTCGGACCTCCTGTGAAGCGACTTCCGTGAACTCGATGTCGATAATGTTTTCTTCGTCTGTGGTATGGATCTCATCAGGACCAGCAGGAGTCGCATGCTGATTCGTTGCGCTTGTCGTGGCGCTCTCTCTGGTCCATGGCGTTGGTTCATAAGCTGGATGCGCTTTAGTGGGCGGCGTTAGCAGATGTTCGACTTCGGCGAATGATGTGATACCGCGGATGACCTTGCGCGCCGCCGCTTCAGCCAGCGTCATCATGCCGTGCTCCCTGACCGCGTAAGCGACAACTTCCTCGCCCTCAACTCCGCGCGCGACCATCTGCGCGATGTCATTGGTCATACACAACACTTCGGCGACGACCGAGCGCCCTTTGTATCCGGTGTCGTAGCACGCCCGACAACCGATCGCTGCAAAGAAAGGCGATTGACCTTCGGCTTTCTTGATCGCTTCTTTCAAATCCTCGCGATCAGGGAAGATGACTTCTATCAGGCGCTCAGCGATGAACGGCGCGTCGGGATCGGGTTCTTTGCAGTGCGGACAGAGTTTTCTGACCAGCTCCTGGGAGACGATGAGCTTGGTCAGTCGTCCCAGCTTGTAGCTCTCAATGCCGAGGTCGCGTAGGCGTCCAAACGTTGCGGCCACATCATTGGTATGTACGGTGGTGAGCACGAGGTGGCCGGTATCGGCGGCGCGGTAAACGAAGCGCGCTTCATCGGTATCCCGAAACTCGCCTGGACTGAAAATATTCGGGTCTTTCCTCAGCGATGACTTGAGAGCTTTGGCCCATGTGACCTGGTTTTGTATGGGAATCTGCGTACGCTTGGAATTGGGAAATTCCACGGGGTCGCAGGGCTGGATAACTTTACGAGTGTCGCCGGCCTCGACTCGGCGGATGAATGCTTCGAGGCTGTTCGATTTGCCACTACCGGTTTCACCAGTGACCAGGATGACACCCTTGCGGTGCTTCAACCCTTCATAGATTCGCTCGAGCTGTTGATGTTCATAACCGATCTGATCAAAGTTGCGGAATTTGGTGAGATTGAGTCGTAGCGTTAGGTCCACGCCGAACAGCGCCGGGCAACTGGCAAACCTGATCGTTGTCTTGATCTTTCTTCCTGGGGCAGTTTCAAGCCTGATCGTTATGGCGGCATCGCACGGCTCATGTGGCAGCAGGTAGGCGTTGACGCCGGCCATGTCCGCATACGCGTTGATCAGGTTCTCCATGCGAGCGGCTGGCACATCGGGCGCGTATTCATACATCACGCCGTCGATGCGGAAGCGAATGCGCCCAACCTCCGGCCCCGGCTCGAAGTGGATGTCGCTCGCGCCGCGACGGGCGGCTTCCAGGACCACGTGCTCGGCATTGGCGCGAATATCGCCGACTCCTCGGCCCAGTTCTTCTTCCCGATCGTCTGCGACCGCTCTGGCTTTAGCTGCGGCTTCGGCTCCTGGATCAATGACGTTCCATGAGACGGTATCGCGCGCCGCGTTCGCGTCTGAGAAATCTCCTTCTTCTACTTCGACCGCTTCGTGCTGGTGGATCGCCAGGTCTTTCAAACCGTAGGCAATCGAGTGAAGCGTCCTCAGCCTCTCCTTCAGGATCAATTTCACGTGAAGGTCTTTAGTTCCTACACGCAGGGCGCGCGCGACATTCCGAATGGCGATGAAGTTCGACGGGTCTGTAACTCCGATCGTGTACGCGTTGGAACCCACGGTATCGAGGATGATGGCTTCGTTATCTTCCGCTATCTGACGCGGTAGTCTGGTGGCCAGATCCATCAACTGCTCGTGTCCATAGACCCGCTCGCGTACCAGTGCTTTAGATGGTGACTGTTGCCGGCGTGCAGTTTCGTGGTCTGTAGAAACTTCTTGGTTCATCGGTCTATACCTCTTCCGTTATCTCTTCTGGAATGGGCTGGGACGTTGCGCGCGCGGGGGCGGCGGAGGCGTGGTCATCGCATCCGATGGCGCGGGGACATTGATGACCGGCGATTCTTGTGAAATCACTTCGACCGTGATTGCGAAGTAGAGACGATCGCGGTTTTCTTGATTCGTTTTTCGCTTAAAGAGATTGCCAAGGATCGGAACGTCTCCAATACCCGGCACTTTGCTGGTAGCGTTTGACACAGTATCGGCAGCGAGTCCGCCAACAATTGCGGTTTCACCGTTGTGCAAGCGCATTACCGTTTGCAGGCTTTGGCGATTGACGCCGGGAACGCCATTGAAAGTTCCCAGGCTGGTATCGACCGAGTTGTTTTCCAACTGAATTTGGAGAGTGACGAAGCCAGGCTTGCCGTCCTCGGTTTCTGCAACTTGCGGCGTGATGCGGGCAATTCGGCTTGCTTCGATGAACTGCACGTTCCCCGATTGGAAAGGCGCACCGCCCGCAATCGTGGTTGTCACCACGGGAATTTGCGTGCCCGCGACTAGATCGAACGTGTCTCCGTCAGAGACGATGCCGAAGGGTCGCGACTGAATATTGATGACGCCGCGCTGCTGCGCGAGCGTGAGTTGATAGGCGATCTGAGCCGTGCCGAAGACGCCGGAGACACCGAACGTGCCGAGCGGTCTGGCGCCGCCTAGTGAGCCAGTGGGTTGTCGGAAGCCATCGCCGAGGCTCGGCACGCCTCCTGGATTCAATCCGAAAGTATTATTGCTATTTGCGGTGCCGTTTCCGTTACCGCTGCCACTATTGTTTTGGTTGCTGCGGGGCAAAGTTGTGAATCCGCCGAGGTTGGTTTGCCCACCGTTGCCGACGATGAGCGAGACTTGAGAGCCAATATCGCGCAGTCGGTTCTCGTTGGCGGTATACACGAGCGCTTTGATCAGGACCTGGTATCCGGGGCGGTCAACACGCGCAATCAGATCGCGAATTTCGGCCATCTGCTCACGGGTGGCAGCGACGAAGATTTCGTTTCGTCCGGGAACTCTTCGAGCCTCGCCGCGCGTATCGCCGCCCGCTTTGAGAATGGCGCGGATCGCTTCCTCGATGCTTTGAATTGTCGCTCCGGCTGAAGCTTGCGTGACGCCTGCGAGGTTGACGCGGCCTCCAGCAGTAGGTTGCAGATAACGCAGTTTGAACACCTCGCGGACAAGTGGCGCCATCTTCCGTCGTCCGTCTTCCATTTGCGCGATCTTGCTGCGCTTGGCGATCTGAACTATCCGGCCGTCTAGGCACACTAGGTCGAGATCGTTCAAATCGAGCAGCGTGCGCAATACGGAAGTCCACGGTGCGTCAGTAATGTTTACTCGGACGGGTACATCCTGCACGTCGTAATCGAGTACGATATTGGCCCCATAAGCCTCGTTTAATTTATTGACAAAGCTCAGAAGCGTAATGGGCCGGTTGCTTTCGTTAGTGATCGTGATGTTGTCGCCGCGGAACTGCGGGTCGCACAGACTTCCGCGTGCTGGTTGTGCTTTAGTCTTGTCGTTTGGCTCGGTTGGAGCCGTGGTGCGCGCAAGAGTGGCCGTCGATGGTTCAGGAGTTGGAGCGACAATAGTTTCGCGAGCAGGTGAAGGTGTTGGACTCGGTGACGGACTACTCGTCGGCGCATTCAGCTCATAGTCATCATCTTTCACGTTAGCTGTACTTACATTTTCGGGGAGTTCGAGCGGCGGTTGCGTTGTAAGCGGAGAGACCGAAGTCTCGTCACGATAAGATGCTTTGGTGAAAGCAGGGATCGTCCGAGGCTCGCCTTCTGCGTACACAGGTTGTAAGAATTCAACTCGCGCATGCGCCCGCTCAACTGCTGGACGAACCCTTAGCGGCTCTGTCCTTGCTGTCTCCGAAACGAGCTTTCTCTTGGGATAGCGTCCGCGCACCGCATCCTGAAGAAGTTCAAATTCGCCGCCGCCTGTCTGGATGGACGGTCGGTCGGGTTGCGGTGATGTGCGAGGGCCGCTGGTACCCGATGTGGAATTCTGTTGCCCGTTACTGTTTTGTTCTTCACTGATCGTCTTTACTGCGGGCGATTGAGTCTGCTGCTCGTTGCTTTTCGCGGCAGTGGCTGTTGTGGTCGCAAAGTCTTCATCGCGATCCCATTCAATTCTCTTGATCGTTCCGTCCTGGAGGCGAAAGACGACCCCTTCTGAGCCAATGCTCACGAGCATCGCGTCATAGAACTTGGCGCCCACAGCGGCCGCAAGTGTTCGCTTCTCAGAGGCGATGTAGAACCAGGCGCCGCGTCGTCCTCCGGTATCGATCCTTCCGGTGGGGGCGATCTCGGTTTGAAGGTAAGCAGTCGTAATCGGCGGTGGGAATTGCCCGGCGCTAACGGCTGCCTTTACCGATTGCTGCCATGATTGCAACCGCGCGAGCAGTGTTGGCACGGCCGGCGTCGCTGGAATCGCCGAGACTGTTTGATTGTTTATCGTCGTGCCGCGCGTTCTCGCCGTCAAGGCCGAGACATTTCCCGCTCCGTTCGGACTCGCAACTCCAGCGCGGTCAACGAACGGATCTGAGATGTTTGCTATCGGCGCGAGTTGTGGATAGAGCGCCGCAGCGAGCCGGTCCTCTGTATCTGCCGGGAGGCGAGGAATGGCTGCCTGCGCTTCGCGACGGACCTGCTCAAGTTCAGCCGACGTAACCTCGGCGCGCGTGCTTTTACCGAACACAAGACGCAGGCTGACGGTCAGAGAAGCTGTGAGCGCAAAGATCGCTGCCAGCACGATCATGTTGCTCGCGCGGCCTAACACTGCCTTAACAGGTATCGGGTTGGGGGTCATCTTCCGGGGCATCTTTTGATCCATGGGTGTAGTTATCTCCTTCAGGGTTACTTGGTATTGGCGCGAGCGCTGTGAGCTTTCTGGAACTCTGGCTGCAATTCGACGGGGATGGGCGGCAGGAGCCCTGCCGAGGGAGCGTCGTAGGTCACCAGCGTCATGTTGACGCTCTCCTGCTTGTTATTGCCGGAGGCGATCGCGATATCGCTCACGTATATGATTCTGGGGTATTGGGCTACGTCGCGAATGAAGCTTGCTACGCCCGAGTGAGTGCCGACGATCTGCGCCGGTATCCGCCGTTCGTTAAGAGCGACTTGCTGCGTCGCGGTCGGTTGTTGATTGCCGGCATCGGTGGGTTGATTGGAGGCTGGTGGTTGAGTTGACGAAGCGCTGGCGGATTTCACTCCTGGCTTGCTCGCGTCAAAGACCGTGACACGGACATCATTGCGATGGGCCAGATCTTGAATCGCGGCCATCACGTTGGAGACTTCTACTTCGGCAGGCAAGAGCTCACGGGCGGTGCCGTAGTTACTGATCACACGTCGGAACTCGTCCAGAAATTGCGGCCGCGTTTCCTGCATCATGCGCGCGATCGCGTTCTGTTTGTGCAAGCGCTGCAACTCCGTGCTTAACTGATCCTTGGCTGAGATCATTGGTGACAGGAACTGCCAGTAAAGAAGCGCGCCGAAAGCAGCAGCCAAGAGACTCGAATAGATGAGAGTCTTCTTCGGTCCCATAAGAATCGCTGCCTTGATTGCCTTGTCCTTGAGGCCACTGAGTGAGCTGAGACCGCTCTTCTTTGCCCGCGATTTTTTGATGTTGTGTTTTCTGCTCATCTTTGTGTTCCATTCATTGGCTGAGTGTTAGCTCCGTTCGCAAACGGCGGCTGTGGAGCGACGATTTGAGACGGTGCCGCCGGGCTTGGCGTTGGGGTGGGCGCACTTGGCGTGGTTGCGGACGGTGCTAGTGTCGCTGCGGGACTAGCTTGTCCCGGCGCCTTCATCGGCGAGTAATTGGCGCGCACGATAAACTCGATGACGTTAGAAGACTGAAGCGTAGGCGTAGCGGATGTGCCAGTCAGGGAAGTACCGGCAACATTGTTGTTCGTCAAAATATTGGTGAAGAGACCGTCGGAAAACTCCAACGTTTTGGCAAAGGCGGTGATCGCTTGTTCGTTGCGCGTTCGGCCTTTGATCTCGACGTTTGTGCCTCTTACGTTAACCTCGGCGACAAACCAACTCGCATCTCGCGGCCAGCGAGTGTCGAGATCTCTGAGCAGTTGATGGGTTGCCGGTTGACGCTGCCTGAGAGAGATCAAATTGTCTAGCAGGCTTCTGAACATTCCGAAATTCTTCTTTGAAGACTCGTAATCCTCGGTGGCCTGCTTCAGTTGTGCAGCCGTTTGTTTTTCAGCCTCGATGTTGCTGCTGATCCTCAAGGCCTCGGCTCGATTCTGAAACCATGTCGTGGCGAGAAATGCAGCGATGACGATTACCGGTGCGGCCATCGCAAGGCGCGCCTTGCGCGCTATTTTTTGCACCTGGGCCACTTCAATGATCTTGTGCGACTGTGAAAGCTGCTCCAGTTGTTCCTGCGGGGTCACGCTTAGATCGACGGGGCTGGGTGATTCCGTTTCAAGAAGCGCCCCCAGCGCGAGCGCCGTCGCGTAATCCAGTTGGTCTCCTTCGGTCGCGCGATCCTTCGAGTAGTTCAACCTAATGCCTTCAATTAAGGCGTCGTGCAGTTCCGGCGCTTCACGCAAGACCTGGAAAAGATGCTCTTCGAGTCCCGAAATGGCAGCGACGACTACCCTCCCAACGGAATCGAGTCCGAGTTGTGCGAGGCTTGAGGGAGCGATGAATTTGATCAGCACGTCGCGGGTATGATCGGCGATCATTTCCAAGCTGGCACCGCGTTCAAATCGCTCCTCAGTCTCGTAGATATATCCGCTCTGAGGGCTCCAGAGTCCCATCCCATACCCGCCGGCTCCGACTGTGAGGAACGCGGTGTTTCCTGTGTTGACATCCACGCCGTTGCTTAGCCAGACGCGCATATTGCAGCGAGTGCGCGTCTCCAAACGAACGCGGGCACGGTCCTCTTGCTGGACGTGAGTGGCGCGTTGCGCGTCTAACCAGGCGTTCGCCTTCCTTAACGTGTCGGCAATATCGGCAGTTTCTGCTTGTGTTAGTGTCAGCAAACGATCGGGTGTGCGCGAGTAGGTGAAGTTAAAAGCTGCGGCGTTCGGATCGGTATTGGCAGCTTCAATAATTGAACGAAGTATCTCTTCATCGGTTGATTCAGCCGTAACCGGCAACCGTGCAAGGCTCGTGTGGGCGTTCCATCCCAACACGCAGGTGCGGACGTCACTTGAGTCAATGTTGACGGCTCGGCGTTCATCTGCCGGCACTCGGTGGATTTCGAAACCACCATCGGACGCATATTCAGCGATTACGGCCTCGCCCTTTTCCTCGTCGAAGGCAAGTCCGCACGGACTTTCCTCAACTGGCTGTTCGCGACGAAATAGAAGTCTCTTCATGACTGCTCCTCACTAATCAATTGAGCTGGTTTGAGCCAAGGTTGAGTGCGCGCGGCGTCGAGAGATATTCGATCGTCGC
>Ga0187893_10002445_pt1 | contig 40804 bp, 33 predicted proteins | sample MA1701074metaG_FD_139574 | JGI IMG/M metagenome (GOLD analysis project Ga0187893, IMG submission 139574) | White microbial mat communities from a basaltic lava cave in the Kipuka Kanohina Cave System on the Island of Hawaii, USA - MA170107-4 metaG ...
CGCGGCGCCCGGCGTATAGGGATGCGGAATCCGCGCGGTATAGCGCGCCACCTGCCAGTCGCCTACCAGCGTCTCCATTGCCGGCGCATCGCCGGGCTGCAGCGGCCGGATCGTCAGCCGTGCGGTATGAAGCACCGGGCCGCGCCCGGTGCCGTCAGCTTCGGTAGTCGGCATTGATGTCGATGTAGCCGTGGGTCAGGTCGCAGGTCCAGACCCGCGCGCGGCCCTTCCCGACGCCGACATCGACCTCGATGCGGATGTTCCGGCCGTGCATGTGGGCGACGACCGGCGTTTCGTCGTAGCCGGCGACGGCCTCGCCGCGATCGGCGATCGTCACGCCGCCCATCGCGATCCGCATGCGGTCGCGGTCCGCCCGCTCGCCGGCCTTGCCCACCGCCATCACGATGCGGCCCCAGTTGGCATCGCCGCCGGCGATCGCGGTCTTCACCAGCGGCGAGTTGCCGATCGAAAGCGCGATGCGCCGCGCCGCGCCGGCCGACGCCGCGCCCGTCACGTCGATGGTGACGAACTTGCCGGCGCCCTCGCCGTCCTTCACGACCTGGCAGGCGAGATCCTCGAGCAGATCCTCGAGTGCGGCGCGAAATTTCCGGAAATGCGCATCGCCCGCGCTGCGCACCGGCCTGTGCTTCGCGCCGGCGCCGGTTGCGGCCAGCAGCAGCGTGTCGCTGGTCGAGGTGTCGCCGTCGACCGTCGTGGCGTTGAACGAGCGGTCGGCGCCGCGTCGCAGCGCCGCGTCGAGCACGGCCTTCGGCAGCTTCGCATCGGTCGCGACGAAAGCGAGCATCGTGCCCATGTCGGGCGCGATCATGCCGGAACCCTTGGCGATGCCGTTGATCGTCACCGCAACGCCGCCGATCTCGGTCGCGCGCGTCGCCGCCTTCGGAAACGTGTCGGTCGTCATGATGGCGCGCGCGGCCTCGTTCCAGCCGTCGGCGCGGAGGTCGCCGGCGAGCGCGTCGAGCGCACGCGTGATCGTCTCGTACGGCAGCGGCTCGCCGATCACGCCGGTCGACGCGCTGTAGATTTCGCCTGTCGTGCATTTGAGCCGCTTCGCGACGGCACCGGCGACCTCGCGCACGGCCATGACGCCGCGCCGGCCGGTAAAGGCGTTCGCGTTGCCCGAATTGACGACGATGCCGCGCACCCTGCCGCGGCGGAGATTGCGCCGGCAGTCCTCGACCGGCGCCGAGGCGGTGAGCGAGCGCGTCAGCACGCCGGCGATCGCGCTGCCGGGCGCGAACTCCATCAGCGCCACGTCGGTGCGGTCCTTGTAACGCACGCCGCAGGCCCGCACCGCCAGCCGCACGCCGGCCAAGGGCGGCAATGTCGCGATTGCGGCCGGCGCCAGCGGCGAGACTTTCGGCGGAGCCTTCGCCATCCCAACCGCGCTCCCGTTACTGCGCCGCCGGATCGGTCGTTTCGGCTTCCGGCTCGACGATTGCCGGCTCCGCCTCCGCGTCGCCCGAATCCGCCGGCTCGTCCGCCTGGCCGGTATAGTCGAAGAGCTCGATCGCCGCATCGGCGCGCAACTCGTCGAGCCGCTCGCGGATCAGCTGCTCGGCAATCTGTGCCTCCAGCTCTTCGCGCATGTCTTCGAGCGGCGGCGCCGCACGGATGCGATGATCCTCGACCAGGATGACATGCCAGCCATACTCGGTCTGGACCGGCTCCGCACTGTGGCTGCCCGGTTCGAGCGCGAAGGCCGCGTCGGCGAACGGCGCCACCATCTCCGCATGCACGAAATAACCGAGATCGCCGCCACGGCCTTCGGCCGAGGCGCGGTCGATCGAACGCTCCTGCGCCAGCGTCGCGAAGTCGGCACCGTTGTTTAGTTCGTTGATGATCTCCTGCGCCGCTTCCTCGGTTTCGACCAGGATGTGACGCGCGCGGACTTCCTCGACCGGCGGCTGCGCGGCGACGAACGCGTCGTAGCGCTCCTGCAGCAGCTCGTCGGTGATCGCCTCGTCGAGGAAGCGCGTCAGATACACCTGGCGGATCGCATCGTCCTGGAACCGGCGTACCATCTCCTGCACTTCGGAATCGTCTGCGAGACCCTGCGCGCGCCCTTCGATCGCGACGAGCTCGAAATCGACCAGCCGGTCGCGCAGGAACGGAAAGATCGTTTCCATCTGTTCGAGATAGGCCGGCGGCAGATCCTGCGCCGAGGCGATCACGTCGGAGCGATGGATCTCCCGTCCCTCGACGCGCGCGGCGAGCGGGTCTTCGGATGCGTCCTGCGCGACGACCGGCGCCGCACCGGCCACGAACAGCAGACCGGCGGCGAAACCGGCGGCGCAGCAAAAGACGGCGCGAGCCGCCCGGACGGGCGTGCGCGGAACGGAACGGTCGGTCATGGGATTTCCTTCTGTCGGAATTTGGCGCGCATCATGCAGAGCGACCCCGCCGGGCACAAGCGGCCCGGCCGGGCCGGTTTCGGGCCGGCGACGAAGCGCCGAGACCGCGACAAATCGCCGGCAATCGCCGAATAATCGTTGAACCCCATGTCGTTGACAGGGTTGGGAGCCCCGCCTATCTCTCTTGCGGCCGATCGGCGCGGGCCAGCCCCGCCGGCCCGATGGCCCAGGCCATCGCCCGCGATCACCCCCGAGGTTCGATGCTCTCCGCCATTGCCAAGCGGTTTTTCGGCTCCGCCAACGACCGCTATCTGAAAACGCTCGACCGGCTCGTGGCCGAGATCAACGAGAAGGAACCCGAATTCCAGGCGCTCGACGACGCCGCGCTGCGCGCGCGCACCGCGCAGTTCAAAGAGCGGCTGGCGGCGGGCGAAGAGCTCGACGATCTGCTGCCCGAATCGTTCGCCGCCGTGCGCGAGGCCGCCGTCCGCACGCTCGGCCAGCGTCATTTCGACGTGCAGCTTCTCGGCGGCATCGTGCTCCATCGCGGCATGATTGCCGAGATGAAGACGGGCGAAGGCAAGACGCTGGTCGCCACGCTTGCCGCCTACCTGAACGCGCTCTCCGGCGAGGGCGTGCATATCGTCACCGTCAACGATTATCTCGCCCGCCGCGACGCCGAATGGATGGGCCAGATCTACCGGTTCCTCGGTCTCGAGGTCGGCTGCATCGTGCCGGGCATGGCGGAGGCCGACCGTCGCAAGGCCTATGCCGCCGACATTACCTACGGCACCAACAACGAGCTCGGCTTCGACTACCTGCGCGACAACATGAAGTTCCGCCTCGAGGACATGGTCCAGCGGGAGTTCAACTTCGCGATCGTGGACGAGGTCGACTCGATCCTGATCGACGAAGCGCGCACGCCGCTGATCATTTCCGGCCCGACCGAGGATTCCTCGGCTGCCTACATCGCTGTGAACGCGCTGATCCCGAAGCTCGGCTCCGGCGACTTCGAGAAGGACGAGAAGGCCAAGCAGGTCGTGCTGACCGAGCAGGGCCAGGAGCATATCGAGCAGTTGCTGCGCGAAACCGGGATGCTGAAGGCCCAGGGGCTTTACGACTACGAGAACGTCTCGCTGGTGCATCACGTCAACCAGGCGCTGCGCGCGCACAAGCTGTTCGAGCGCGATACCGACTACATCGTGAAGGACGGCAAGGTCGTCATCATCGACGAATTCACGGGCCGCATGATGGAAGGCCGGCGCTACTCCGACGGGCTGCACCAGGCGCTCGAGGCGAAGGAGAAGGTCGCGGTCCAGAACGAGAACCAGACGCTGGCCTCGATCACCTTCCAGAATTATTTCCGGCTCTACCCGAAGCTCGCCGGCATGACCGGCACGGCGATGACCGAGGCGCCGGAATTCTCCGACATCTACGGCCTCGACGTGATCGAGATCCCGACCAACCTGCCCTGCATCCGCGACGACAAGCACGACGAGGTCTACCGGACCGCCAAGGAGAAGTACGATTCGATCATCGAGCTGATCGAAACCTGCCGGCAGCGCCAGCAGCCGGTGCTGGTCGGCACGGTCTCGATCGAGAAGTCGGAACATCTCTCGCGCATGCTCAAGGCGCGCCGCATCCCCCACCAGGTGCTGAACGCGCGCTACCACGAGCAGGAAGCCTTCATCATCGCCGATGCCGGCGTGCCCGGCGGGGTGACGATCGCGACCAACATGGCCGGCCGCGGCACCGACATCCAGCTCGGCGGCAATTTCGACATGCGCGTTCGCCGCGAAACGCACGACATCGCGGACGAAGCCGCGAGGAAACGCCGCATCGAGGAGATTCGCGGCGAGGTGGCGGCCGCCAAGCGGGTTGCGCTGTCTGCCGGCGGCCTGTTTGTGCTCGGCACCGAGCGGCACGAGAGCCGCCGCATCGACAACCAGCTGCGCGGCCGCTCCGGCCGCCAGGGCGACCCGGGCGCCTCGTGCTTCTTCCTGTCGCTGGAAGACGACCTGATGCGCATCTTCGGCTCCGAGCGCATGGACGGCATGCTGCAGCGCCTCGGGCTGAAGGAAGGCGAGGCGATCGTCCACAACTGGGTCAACAAGGCGCTCGAAAAGGCACAGCAGCGCGTCGAAGCGCGCAACTTCGAAATCCGCAAGCAGCTCCTGCGCTTCGACAACGTGATGAACGACCAGCGCAAGGTCATCTACGAGCAGCGCAAGGACCTGATGCGCATGACCGACGTGTCGGAGACCGTGACCGACATGCGCCACGAGGTGATCGAGGACCTGATCGCCAAGACCATGCCGAAGGGCTCCTACGCCGAGCAGTGGGATGCCAAGCAGCTCCACGAGGAATGCCTGCGTCTGTTCGCGCTCAACCTGCCGATCGAAGACTGGCTGAAGGAAGAGGGCATCGACGAGGAGGCGATCGTCGAGCGCATCCGCACGGCCAGCGACCGCAAGATGCAGGAGAAGGAAGAAACCACCGGCGCAAGCGTCATGCGCACCGTGGAAAAGCAGCTCCTGCTCCAGCTCCTCGACCAGATCTGGAAGGACCATCTGCACTCCCTCGACCATCTCAACAAGGGCATCCATTTCCGCGCCTACGGCCAGCGCAATCCGCTCGACGAGTACAAGCGCGAAGCCTTCGAGATGTTCGAGGCCATGCTCAACCGGCTGCGCGAGACCATCAGCGGCGTGCTATCACACATCCCGATTCGTCCCGTGACGCCGGAAGAGTTGCAAGAGATTCAGGCGCGCCGCGCGGCACCGCGCGCGGTCGAGAGCCACCGCGATCCGGCGCTGGCCAGTGCGATGGCCGGCGACGCCGCCCGCGCGCCCGCGCTGCCCGCTTCCGGGGGCCCCACCCGGCCGGCGACCCCGCTGGCACCCGCCGCCCGTCCCGGACCGGCCGCGGCGGCGCGCGCGGCCATCGCGGCCCAGCAATGGGGCAAGATCGGACGCAACGAACCGTGCCCCTGCGGCTCGGGCAAGAAATTCAAACAGTGTCACGGCAAAGTCTGAGCGCGGCCTGAGCAGCGCCGGCCGGCTTCATTGCCTCGAATTGTCGTCGGTCTGCCGCGGCACTGCCGTCGCGGCAGTCGCACAGCTACTCGGGTGCGCCGGCGCCCATCGCGAGGAACTTCTCGCGCCGCTCCCTGCGGAGCGCATCGCCGTCGCGACCGACGAGTTCGCCCAGCGCATCGCCGAGCGCATCGCCGAGCGCGGCGATCGTCCGCTTCGGATCGCGGTGCGCGCCGCCGACCGGTTCCGTCACGATGTCGTCGATCGCCTTGAGCCCGAGCAGGTCCTTCGCCGTCAGCTTGAGCGCCTCGGCGGCTTCCTTCGCCTGCTCCGACGAGCGCCACAGGATCGAGGCGCAGCCTTCCGGCGAAATCACCGAATAGACGGCGTGCTCGAGCATCACGATACGGTTGGCGGCGGCGAGCGCGATGGCGCCGCCGGAGCCGCCCTCGCCGATGATGGCGGCGACGAATGGCACGCGAATCTTCAGGCACACCTCGATCGAGCGCGCGATCGCCTCGGCCTGGCCGCGCGCCTCGGCATCGACGCCGGGATAGGCGCCGGGCGTATCGACCAAAGTCACCACCGGCAGCCGGAAACGGTCCGCGAGTTCCATCAGCCGCTGCGCCTTGCGATAGCCTTCGGGGCGCGCCATGCCGAAATTGTGTTTCACGCGCGCCGCCGTATCGGAACCTTTCTCGTGACCGATCAGCACCACGCTGCGGCCGCGGAAGCGCGCGACGCCGCCCTGGATCGCCGGATCGTCGGCGAAGCTGCGGTCGCCCGAGAGCGGCAGGAAATCGTCGGTCAGTTGCGCAACATAGTCGTTGAAATGCGGCCGCTCGGGATGGCGCGCCACCAGCGTTTTCTGCCAGGGCGTCAGCTTGGCGTAGGTTTCCCTGAGCAACCGGTCGACCTTGGACTGCAGCTTGGCGATTTCTTCGGCGATGTTGACCTCGCCGTTCGAATCCGCGGCGTGCCGAAGCTCCTCGATCTTGCCCTCGAGCTCCGCAATCGGCTTCTCGAAATCGAGAAAGGTCGGCATGGCGTTCCTGCGTCAGCCCCGTCGCGCCGCCGCGGGCGGCGACCCGAGCCTCGCAACCGTCCCGTCGCCCGTCAACCGGCGCGTCCCGCGATCCGGTCGGCCTTTTCGACCAGCACGCGCGCCTGGCGGATCGAGGCGATGTCGATCAGGCGCCCGTCGAGCGCGACCGCGCCCTTGCCTTCCTTCTGCGCCTGTTCCATCGCGACCAGGATGCGGCGGGCCTTGTCGACCTCGGCCGCGCTCGGGCTGTAGACATCGTTGGCGAGCGCGATCTGCGAGGGATGGATCGCCCATTTGCCTTCGCAGCCCAATACCGCCGCGCGCTTGCCGGCGGCGCGGTACCCGTCGGCATCGGAGAAATCGCCGAACGGCCCGTCGATCGGTCGGAGCCCGTTGGCGCGCGCGGCCACCACCATGCGCGCGATCGCGTAGTGCCACATGTCGCCCCAGTGCACGTCGCGCGCACCCTCGCCCGATTTGTCGGTCAGCACGGAATAATCCGGATTGGCGCCGCCGATATTCGTGGTGCGTGCGCGGGTCGAGGCGGCATAGTCGGCGACGCCGAAATGCAGCGATTCGTTGCGCGGGCTGGCGGCGGCGATCTCGTGCACGTTCTGCATGCCGAGCGCCGTCTCGACGATCATCTCGAAGCCGATCCGCTTCCTGCGGCCGCGCGCCTGCTCGCACTGCGTCACCAGCATGTCGACGGCGTAGACGTCGGCGGCGGTGCCGACTTTCGGGATCATGATCAGGTCGAGCCGCTCGCCGGTCTGCTCGATCACGTCGACCACGTCGCGATACATGAAATGCGTGTCGAGCCCGTTGATGCGCACCGACATGGTCTTCGTGCCCCAATCCATGTCGTTGAGCGCCTGGATGATGTTCTTGCGGGCCTGCGGCTTGTCGTCCGGTGCGACCGCATCCTCGAGGTCGAGGAAGATCACGTCGGCATCGGACTTCGCGGCCTTCTCGAACAGTTTCGGCTGGCTGCCGGGAACCGCGAGCTCGCTGCGGTTGAGACGCGCGGGTGCCTGCTCGATCAGCTTGAAACTCATGGCTTCCTCCGGAATGGCGCGCCGCCGGCAATGGCGCGCGCAGGCCCCTGTACGCGTTCCGTTCCCGCCGGTCCGGCGCGGGGCCGCCTTCATGGCGCAGCCCGTCCGGCCGTGTCAATCGCGCCGTCCGGCCTTTCGTCTTCGGCCGCGTTGCGCCAGCGGATGCTTGTCGCGCACCAGCGCGCGCAGCCGGGCGCCGGCGACATGGGTGTAGATCTCGGTCGTCGCGATGTCGGCATGACCGAGCATCTTCTGCACGCTGCGCAGATCGGCGCCGTGATCGAGCAGGTGGCTCGCGAAGGCGTGGCGCAGCACGTGCGGCGAGAGACGCTCGCGCGCGATGCCGGCGGCCGGCGCCAGCAGCTTGAGCAATTGCCCGAAACGTCGCCGCGTCAGGTGACCCTCCGCCCCGTGCGACGGGAACAGCCAGGTCGAGGCGACCGGCGCGCCCTTTTTGTCCTTGCGCAGGAAATGCGCGCGCACCGCGAGATAGTCGCGCAGCGCATCGGCGGCGGGCTCGCCGAGCGGGATCATGCGTTCCTTGTTGCCCTTGCCGCGCACGACGATGAAGCGCGTATCGCGCATCGCCGCGGCCAGCGGCAGCCCGACCAGCTCCGAGACGCGCAGGCCGGTGCCGTAGACGAGTTCCAGCATGAGCGTCAGCCGCTTGCCTTCGGGCCCGTCCATCGCCGCGGCGACCTCGAGCAGCTTCTGCACTTCGCTCTCGCTCAGCACCTTCGGCAGCGGCCGGCCGAGCCGCGGCGGATCGAGCGAAGCCGTCGGATCGTCCTGCCGCCAGCCCTCGGCGATCGCGAAGCGATAGAACTGCCGCAGCGCCGAGAGCCGGCGCGCGACCGTGCGCGCCGTCATGCCGGCGCGTGCGAGCTTGCCGAAATAGCGTTTGAGATCGTCGGCGGTCGCCGCGGCGGCGGCACGGCCGCTGCCGGCGAGATGCCGCCGCAGGTCCGCGAGATCGCGCCGGTAGGCGGCGACGGTATTGTCGGCCGCGTTGCGCTCGGCGCGCAGCATCTCGATGAAGCTTTCGAGATGCCGGTCGACCGGCGCCGGCTCAGATGCCCGCGGCGACAACGGCTTCGAAGGCGAGCGCGCGGGCCTCCGGCGTCAGGCCGACGCCGCGCAGGCTGCTCAGCACCCGGCTCAGCACGATCGGATTGACCTGGCCCGGCCCGGCCTCGCCCAGATTGATCAGTGCCAGCATTACCGTCTCGCCGCGCCGGTCGGCGGCCGCCGCTTCGGCCAGGTTGAAGAACAGAGACGGGTTCGGAATCTGCGCGACATCGCCGGTCGCGGCCGGCAGGTCGGCGGCGTTGCCGATCGACTCGCCGAGCCCGTCGAAGACCGCATAGAGTCGCAGCGCGTGCATGCCCATTTCCTGGTCGGCGCTCTGGCTCGCGCGCCACTCGGCGAGCGAGCTCGCATCCCACGCCATCGGATCCGCGCCGCCGGCAATCCGCGCATAGAGCCAGAGCGTCGGCAGCGCGGCGGCGGCGACCGGGTCGACCGCCTCGGTGCGGCGCACAACCGCGAACCAGGCGCTCGCCTGCTCGTAGCGGCGCATGACGAAGAGCGCCCGCCCGGCATTGGCCGCGAACCAGGTCATCTGCGGCGCCGGCACGATTTCGGTGATCAACGGCAACAGCACCTCGGCCGTCAGCATGTAGCCGCCATGCTCGCGCGCGAGATCGAGGCTGCGCTGAAGAAATCGCGCGCGGACGCCGGGATTGGTGGCGAACAGCGCCTGCTGGTAGAGCAGCGCGCGCTGCCGCGGCGTGATGACGCCGACGGCGGTGTCGAGGATCGCCGAACGCTCGGCCGGTTCGGCCTCGACCGCGCGATAGAGCTTGACCAGCTCGACCACCGGATAGGAGCCGCGCGCCGCCGCCTGTTCGGCGACGACGAGCCGCAGCCCGGGATCGAGCGCCGCATTGCGCGCGAGCGCCCCCAGGATCAGCGGATCGCCGCTGGCCGCGAGATCGGCCGGCGGTGCCATGCCGGCGGCTTCGAGCATCGCGAGATGGAGCGCGCTCGGCTCCGGCAGCGTTTCGATCGCGATGCCGCTCGCGCCGTCGAGCGCCGCCATCAGATCGTAGAAGACCGGATCCTCGACGCCCTGCTCGAACAGCAGGTCGGCCGCGAGCATGCCGGGGATCCGCTCGCCCGCGACCGTCTGGCAGAACGCAAAGGCCTTCTGCTGAAACACGTCGGCATCAAACTTCACGAGATGGCTGCGGACGGCGGCACAGGCTTCGTCGCGCCGGCCGGCGAGCAGCAGCGCATCCACCTGCAAACGCGCCAGCGCCGGATCGAAATCGTCGGCGCGCACGAGCTCGAGAAAGTCGGCGATGTCGCCGGCATTGCCGAGCTTCGCCAGTCGCTCGGCGCGGATGGCCATGAGATTTTGCCGCGGCGGGCCGGCCGGCGGCTCGGCGTTCGACAGCAGCAGGCGCCGCGCGAGATCGCGCATCGCCGGCGAGAGCGGCTGGATCGGCAATTGCGGCAGCAGCTGTTCGACCAGGGCGCGATCGGTGCCGGTCCACATGTCGTAGCCGAACCCGCCATTCGCCGGTTCGAGCGTGCCGCCGTAATCGATCGAAATGTCCTCGAGCGAATTGACCGTGATGCCTTCGGGCGCGCGCTCGCCTTCCGGCGCCGGCGGCAAGGTCGGCTGCGTCGAGATCGGCGCGGGCGGTGTCGTTGTCGCACCGGTCGCACCCGGCTGCGTCGGATCGAGACCGAAACCGCCGCTGCCCGTCGCGCCCGTCGAATTCGTGCCGGTCGAACTCGCGCCGGTCGGATCGGTGTCGCTCGGCCAGGGCGTCAGCAGCAGCGGGCCGCTGTCCTGCGCGTGTGCGGGTGCGATGACGGCAATCCCGAGCGCGAGCGCGGCGGCCAGCGCGACGGCATGGGTTGCGCCGGCGCGCCGGGAGCTACTGTTCGAACCGGTCATTCGGTATCGTCAATTCGATCGTGCCTTCGGGCGGCGGCAGATCGACGGTCGCGAGGAACGCGAACGCACCGACCGCGCCGACGACGACAACGAGTACGAGCACCGCGAGAATTTTGCGCATTTTCCTGAAGATCCCGGATCGATCGGCGCTGGCGGCGCGGGTCCGGCGACCCGGTGCCGGCGGTCGGGCGCGCTTGCCCATTCCAACCGCGGATATGGTAGGATTCGAGTATGGCGACAATGCGGCAATCTAACCGGGCCCGACGCGGTCTTCAATGCGGCGGCCGAAGCGTGCAGCTATTGGCCGAGCGCCTGCCGGCTGTGCCGGCACGCCGGACATGACCGACCCCGACACGTCCGCGCGCAAGCGCACCATCGTGCTCGTCGGGCTGATGGGCGCCGGCAAGAGCTGCATCGGCCGACGGCTCGCGCAGCAGCTCGACCTGCCCTTCGTCGACGCCGACCGTGAGATCGAGGCGGCGGCGGGCCGCACCGTCGCCGAGATTTTCGAGACGCACGGCGAGCGCGCGTTCCGCGACGGCGAGCGGCGCGTGATCCTGCGCCTGCTCGACGGTCCGCCGCACGTGCTGGCGACCGGCGGCGGCGCCTACATGGACCCCGATACGCGCGCCGCCATCCGCAACAAGGCGATCGCGATCTGGCTGCGCGCCGATCTCGATCTGATGGTGAAGCGCGTGTCGCGTCGCAACGACCGGCCGCTCCTCAAGGGCGTCGATCCGCGCGAGAAGCTGGCGACGCTGATCGACCAGCGTTACCCGATCTACGCCGAGGCCGATCTGGTGGTCGACAGCATCGATGCGCCGCCGGAGGAGACGGTCGCCGCGGTGCGCCGCGCGCTCGAGGCGCATCTCCGCGGCGCGGTGCAGGCGGCCGAAAGGATCGCTTCGTGAGCGCGCCGGTTCGCGTTCCGATCGCGCTTGGCAGCCGCAGCTACGACATCCTGATCGGCCCGGGCCTGTTGCGCGACGCCGGTCGGCTGATCGCCGGCGCGATCGCGCGCCCGCGCGTCTTCATCGTCAGCGACGAGACGGTGGCAACGCTGCATCTCGCAACGCTGACGAGCTCGCTCGATGCCGCCGGCATCGCGCATGCCAGCCACATCGTGCCGCCCGGCGAGGCGAGCAAGGATCATCGCACGCTCGAACGCCTGACCGATGCGATGCTGGCGGCGCGCATCGAACGCTCGACCGCCGTCGTCGCCTTCGGCGGCGGCGTGATCGGCGACCTTGCCGGCTTCGCGGCGGCGATCGTGCTGCGCGGCATCGACTTCGTGCAGGTGCCGACCACGCTGCTTGCCCAGGTCGACAGTTCGGTCGGCGGCAAGACCGGCATCAACACCGGCCGCGGCAAGAATCTCGTCGGCGCCTTCCACCAGCCGCGCCTGGTGCTCGCCGACTGCGACGTGCTGACGACCCTGCCGCCGCGCGAGCTGCGCGCCGGCTATGCCGAGATCGTCAAGTACGGGCTGATCTGCGATGCGGATTTCTTCGCCTGGCTCGAAGCCAACGGTGCCGCCGTCCTCGCCTGCGACCGCGCGGCGCTCTCGCATGCCATTGCCGTGAGCTGCCGCAGCAAGGCCGAGATCGTCGCCGAAGACGAGCGCGAGACGGGCCGGCGCGCGCTGCTCAATCTCGGCCACACGTTCGGCCACGCGCTCGAAGCCGAATGCGGCTACGACGACACGCTGCTGCACGGCGAAAGCGTCGCGATCGGCATGGTGCTGGCGTTCCGGCTCTCGGCGCGGCTCGGCCTTTGCCCGCCGCAGGATGCCGCCCGCGTCGCGCATCATCTGTCGGCGCTCGGCCTGCCGACCGCGCTGCCAACCGCGCCGCGCAGCGCGCGCGATCCCGACCGGCTGATCGATCACATGCGGCAGGACAAAAAGGTGCGCGACGGCAAGCTGACCTTCGTGCTGACGCGCGGCATCGGCAGGGCCTTCGTCACCGACGACGTGCCGCTCGACGCCGTCAGCGCCATCCTGAACGAGGCGGCCGCGGCATGACCGACGATCCGGCGGGTGACGGATGGTCGACCATGACGCTGATCACCATCGGCGTCATCTTCCTTCTGCTGGTCTTCTCGGCGTTCTTTTCAAGCTCCGAAACGGCGCTGACGGCGGCCTCGCGCGCGCGCCTGCATTCGCTCGAGCAGCGCGGCAACCGGCGCGCCGCCCTGGTCAATTCGCTGCGCGCGCACATGGAGCGCGTGATCGGCGCGATCCTGCTCGGCAACAACCTCGTCAATATCACCGCCTCGGCGCTCGCAACCAGCGTCCTGATCTCCATCTTCGGCGAAACCGGTGTGGTCTATGCGACCGTTGCCATGACCGTGCTGGTGCTGATCTTCGGCGAGATCCTGCCGAAGACGATCGCGATCAACAACCCCGACCGCGTCGCCATCGCCGTCGGGCCGATCATGCGCATCATCGTATTTGCATTCAGTCCGCTGACGCGTGTCGTGCAGATCCTGGTCAACGCTCTCCTGCGGCTGTTCGGTGCGCGCATCAGGACCGAGATCGGCCGCGAGCAGGCCGAGGAGGAATTGCGCGGCGCCATCGACCTGCATCTCACCGCGGCCGCGGACGATGCGGCGGAAGTGCGGCACGCCGGCGCGATGCTGCATTCCATCCTCGATCTCGACGCCGTCACGGTCGAGGACATCATGGTCCATCGCCGCAGCGTCGCGATGATCGATGTCAGCGAGCCGCCGGCGGTCGTCGTCGACCAGGTGCTGGCGAGCCAGTTCACGCGTCTGCCTTTGTTCGAGAACGAACCCGACAACATCATCGGCCTGCTGCATGTCAAGGCGCTGCTGCGCGCGGTGCGTACAGAGGGCGTCCATGTCGACAAGATCGACCTGAAGGCGCTGGCTGCGGTGCCATGGTTCATCCCGAACACCACCAGCCTGCTCGACCAGCTGCAGGCCTTCCGCAGCCGGCGCGAGCATTTCGCCATCGTGGTCGACGAATACGGCGCGCTGATGGGGATCGTGACGCTCGAGGACATTCTTGAGGAGATCGTCGGCCAGATCGACGACGAGCACGACGTGCATGTTTCCGGCGTGCGCCGCCTGCCGGACGGCACCTACGAGATCGACGGGTCGGTCACGATCCGCGATCTCAACCGCGAATTCGGCTGGCGCCTGCCGGACGACGAAGCCTCGACCGTCGCCGGCCTCGTGCTCTATGAAGCGCGCCGGATACCCTCGGTCGGACAGGTTTTCGTCTTTCACGGTTTCCGCTTCCAGGTCGTCGAACGCCAGCGCAACCAGATCACGAGGCTGCGCGTGACGCCGGCGCCCGAACCCGTGGCGGCGAGCGCCTGAGCGCCGCCCTCCCTGCCGGAGAATACCGCCATGCCGCTTTCAGTCCCGGTTGCGCGCGAGCACCTGCACACCCGCAGCTACGATTTCCGCGGCTACAAACGCAGCGACGGGTTGTGGGACATCGAGGGCCGCATCGTCGACACCAAGACCTACGGATTCCCGAACCGCCATCGCGGCGAGGTCGGCCCCGGCGAGCCGGTCCACGACATGTCCGTGCGTCTCACGCTCGACGACAGTTTCACCGTGGTCGCCATCGAAGTGACGACCGACGCCAGCCCCTTCGCCATCTGCCCGCAGGCCGCGCCCAATTTCCAGATCGTGAAGGGCGAACAGATCAAGAAAGGCTGGCACCAGCGGCTCAAGGACCTGCTGGGCAATACCAAGGGTTGCACGCACATCGTCGAGATGATCGGGTCGATGGGCACGGTCGCCTTCCAGACCATGTATCACGCACGCTCGGACCGGAAGGCCGAGAAGGCCGGCGCGAAGCGGCCCGGCATCCTCGATACCTGCTATGCGCTCGCCAGCGACGGGCCGGTGGTCAAGGAAAACTGGCCGGCGTTCTACACCGGCGACTGACCGTTCCGACGTTCCTTAAGGCGAATGGCTAAAGGCGCGCGGGCTGCGGCAGACCGCCGTGACCGGCGGTCACGTGGCCTTCTTCGGTCGTGGCGTCGCGAAAATAGACCAGCGTGTAGAGCCGCAGCGCAGCGGTGAGACCGAGCCCGTTGCGGCGGCTTGCGGCCCGATCGCAGATCGCATTGATCGAGGTTTTCTCGCGGCGCGCGATCTCGTCGAGTGCGACCCAGAACCCCTGTTCCAGACGCACGCTGGTGCGCCGGCCCGCGACCCTGACATTGCGCATGGCAGTCGGGCTCGCGAGATCCAGTTTTTCGATCTCGGTCAGCAATGGCCCTGCCCCGTGAGGCCAAATTTTAACGGCCCGCTCCACCCATTCTTTATCCCGCAACGTTTTGGTTGCGGCAATCGTATGCAGACGCCCGGCGGCGACTATCGGATCACTTCTTCGGGAGTTAAGAGCTTGAGAGACAAGGCATGTAGGCCGCTCTCGAACTCGTCGCGCACGATTTCGTGAACGAACCGGTGGCGGGCAACCCGGCTCATTCCCGCGAAACGCGCCGAGACGATCTCGACATGATAGTGCGTTTCGCCACCCGGTCGCGCGCCGGCATGACCGGCGTGGCGATGCGATTCGTCGACCACGACGATCGACGTCGGCGCGAGCGATGTCGTCAGTCGGTCGATCAGCCGTTCGCGTCGCGCCATCGCCTGCTCCTGTCGGGGTCGTCGATCGATCGTCCGCAATGCCCGTCCGCCGCTTCGTTGCGTCGGCGGTTCGCTTGTCAGTTCCGGTCCTGTGCCCCCATATTTGGCGCATGACAAGGGCTCGGGCGCAGCGGATACGCAGCACGATGGCCGACGCCGACGCGGCGCTCCGGGTCTGCGACCATCCCGGCTGCCTCGAACAGGGGGCCCACCGGGCACCCAAGTCGCGCGACCGGCTGACCGACTATTACTGGTTCTGCCTCGAACATGTGCGGGCCTACAACAAGGCCTGGGACTATTTCCAGGGCATGGATCCGGCCGGGATCGAGACCGTGATCCGGCAGGATACGGTCTGGGAGCGGCCGACCTGGCCGATGGGCCAATGGGGCCTCGGCCCGCTCGGGAACGGTCGCCGGATACCGCTGGACGAGGCGATCGACCGGGCGCTGGGGCTGGGCGGCGAGCGCCGCCAGCCGGCCCGCGACCCGCAATGGCACCTGCTTTCCGGCCCCGAGCGCGAGGCCCTGGCCGCGCTCGACCTGGGAACCCCGATCACGTTGCATGAGGTGAAGCTTCGCTATAAGTACCTCGTCAAGAAGCTGCACCCCGATGCCAACGGCAACGACCGGAAAGCCGAGGACCGGCTGAAACGAATCAACGCGGCCTATGGCCGCCTGAAGGCCTGCCCGCATCTCTGACGCGCGACCGGCCGCCCCCGCGAACACAGTCGAACGACGGATTGCGCCCGCAATGGCAAGCACGACTCCCGAGCCCCGCACGACGGCCGACACGCCCGACATCACGATCTCGGTGCGGCAGTCATTCGGCCTCGACAGCGACATGCAGGTGCCGGCGTTCAGCGCGCCGAGCGAGCATGTGCCCGACATCGACGAGGCCTATCGCTTCGACCGCGACACCACGCTCGCGATCCTCGCCGGCTTCGCCTACAACCGGCGTGTGATGGTCCAGGGCTATCACGGCACCGGCAAGTCGACGCATATCGAACAGGTCGCCGCCCGTCTCAACTGGCCCTGCATCCGCATCAATCTCGACAGCCACATCAGCCGCATCGACCTCGTGGGCAAGGATGCGATCGTGCTGCGCGACGGCAAGCAGGTGACCGAGTATCGCGAGGGACTGCTGCCCTGGGCGCTGCAGCATCCGACCGCGCTGTGCTTCGACGAATACGATGCCGGCCGCCCGGACGTCATGTTCGTGATCCAGCGCGTGCTCGAAGTCGAAGGCAAGCTGACCCTGCTCGACCAGAACCGCGTGATCCGCCCGCATCCGGCCTTCCGCCTGTTCTCGACCGCCAACACGGTCGGCCTCGGCGACACGACCGGCCTCTATCACGGTACGCAGCAGATCAACCAGGGCCAGATGGACCGCTGGAACATCGTGGCGACGCTGAACTATCTGCCGCACGACGCCGAGGTCGAGATCGTGCTGGCGAAGGCGCCGGCCTACGACACCGAGGAAGGCCGCAAGACCGTGAGCGCGATGGTGGCGCTCGCCGACCTGACGCGCCAGGGCTTCATCGCCGGCGACATTTCGACCGTCATGTCGCCGCGCACGGTGATCACCTGGGCCGAAAACGCCGGCATCTTCGGCGATATCGGGTTCGCCTTCCGTCTCACCTTCCTCAACAAGTGCGACGAGATCGAGCGCACGACGGTGGCGGAATATTACCAGCGCTGCTTCGGTCGCGAGCTGCCCGACAGCGCGGTGAAGGCCTCGCTCTCCTGAGCGCCGGCCGGCCGCTTCGGCAATGACGCAGCAGGAAAACCGGGTCGAAGAATTCCGCCGCGTGACCGGCGCCGCAATGCGCGCCATCTCGCGCGTCACGGAACTCAACGTCGCCTTCGCGCCCGGCCAGCACGGCATCGCCGGCACCGAGGTGCGCCTGCCGCTGCCGCCGCGCGACCTGCCCGGCGAGGAAGTCGCCCAGATCCGCGGCGAGGCCGATGCGATGGCGCTCAAGCTGCGCCATCACGACAGCAAGGTCCATCAGCGCGAGGCGCCGCGCGGCGACATCGCGCGCGCCGTGTTCGATGCGATCGAGCAGGCGCGCTGCGAGGCGCTGGGCGCGCGCCGCATGGTCGGCGTCGCGGAGAATCTGGCCGCCGCGCTCGAGGAACAATGCCGCCAGCGCGGTTACGCGCGGCTGTCCGAGCGCGAGACCGCACCGCTCGCCGAGGCGATGCGGCTGATGCTGCGCCAGGCGATGACGGGCGCGCGCCATCCCGAGAGCGGCCGCAAGCTGGTCGAGCTCTGGCAGGGCGCGATCGACGACCGCATCCACCGCGACATCGCCGAGCTCGCCGACCTGGTCGACGACCAGCGCGCCTTTGCCAAGGCGACGCGCCGGCTACTCGAAGACCTCGATGTCGAGCTCGGCAGCGAGGATCTCGAAACCGACGAGGACGAGCAGGACGGCGACGACCGGAACGAGGACAGCAAGCCCGAGCGCGGCGACGGCGAGGCCGAGAACTCGCGCGAGGCCGACGCCACGATGGAAGCCCAGCAGGGCGACAGCGACGACCAGGAGGAAGTCCCGGCCGGCGAAACCGATCAGGACGAGATGGCCGAGGCCGGCGAGGACGAGCCGGGCCGGCCGGGCCGGCCGCCCGAGTTCGACCAGCGCGGCCGCAACGAGCCGCACTACCACGCTTTCACCGAGACGTTCGACGAGGAGGTCGGGGCGGCGGAGCTGTGCGACCCCGACGAGCTCGCCCGGCTGCGCCAGATGCTCGACCAGCAGCTCGCCCACCTGCAGGCTGTCGTCGGCCGGCTCGCCAACCGGCTGCAGCGCCGGTTGATGGCGCAGCAGTCGCGCGCCTGGGAGTTCGACCTCGAGGAGGGGCTGCTCGATTCCGCGCGGCTCGCGCGCGTCGTGGTCAATCCCGAGACGCCGCTCTCCTACAAGCGCGAGAAGGACATGGCCTTCCGCGACACCGTGGTCTCGCTGCTGATCGACAATTCGGGCTCGATGCGCGGCCGGCCGATCACGGTCGCCGCGATGAGCGCCGACATTCTCGCCCGCACGCTCGAACGCTGCGGCGTCAAGGTCGAGATCCTCGGCTTCACGACGCGCATGTGGAAGGGCGGCCAGAGCCGCGAGAAATGGATCGCCGCCGGCAAGCCGGCCAATCCCGGCCGCCTCAACGATCTGCGGCACATCGTCTACAAATCGGCCGATGCGCCCTGGCGGCGCGCGCGCAAGAGCCTCGGCCTGATGCTGCGCGAGGGCATCCTCAAGGAGAATATCGACGGCGAGGCGCTGCTCTGGGCGCACAACCGTCTGATCGGGCGCACCGAGCAGCGCCGCATCCTGATGGTGATCTCCGACGGCGCCCCGGTCGACGATTCGACGCTCTCGGTCAATCCCGGCAACTATCTCGAACGGCATTTGCGCGAGGTGATCGAATGGATCGAGACGCGCTCGCCGGTCGAGCTGACCGCGATCGGCATCGGCCACGACGTCACGCGCTACTACCGCCGCGCGGTGACGATCGTCGACGCCGAGCAGCTCGGCGGCACGATGATGGAAAAGCTCGCCGAACTGTTCGACGAGGATATGCTGGTGCCGGTCCGGCGCCGTCACAAGATCTGATCGCCGCCCGCGCCGCAGGCGCGAACCAATCGCCGTCCCGCGCCGCCGGCGCGGGCGACACCGCCGCCGGAAACGCAAGCATGACACCCCGCCTGCCGACGCGCGTCGCCGCCCTGCTCGCCGCGATCCTGCTCGGCGCCGCACCCGGTCCTTCGATCGCGCAGTCGACGGAGGAAGTGCCGCTGCTGACGCCGGTGCCGCTCGATCCCAACGATCCGTCGCTGCGGGCGGTCGGCCCGCTGCGTTTCATCGCGGGCTACCAGCTCGCGCTCGACAAGCCGAACTGGGGCGGCTTCTCCGATCTCTGCGTCTGGGCCGATCCCGACGGCGGCACGCGGCTGGTCATGATCGGCGATACCGGCACCGATGCGCTGCTCGGTTTCACCGGCCTGCCCGAGGCGCTGGGCGAGGTCGCGGTGATCAAGCTGTTCGCGCTGCGCACGCCGGACGGGCGCCGCATCAACGACCGGGAATCGGGCGACGCCGAGGCGATGGTCTGCGATTCGCCCGAGCGCCGCGTGATCGGCTTCGAGCACCAGCACCGGCTCTGGCTCTATGACGGCGACACGGTATCGGCGCTGCCGATCCCGCCCAACGCGCGCATGCTCGGCAGCAACGAGGGCATTGAAGGCCTCGCGCGTCTCGCCGACGGGCGGCTCTTCATGATCGCGGAAGGCAAGCAGGACGCGAAGCGTGGCCCCGCCTGGGTCCAGACCGACGATGGCGCCTGGGACCAGCTTACGATCCTGCGCAGCGAAGGCTTCCAGCCGACCGGGCTCGCCAGCCTGCCGGACGGCAACCTGCTGCTGCTCGAACGTTTCTATTCGCCCGAGAAGGGCGCCGCCGCGCGGCTTTCGCTGATCCGCGCGGTCGAGATCGCGGCCGACGCCGAGATCCGCCCGAAGGAGCTGGCCCGCATTGCGCCGCCGCTCACCGTCGACAATTTCGAAGGCGTCGCGATCGCACCGGCCGCCGACGGCGGCACGCTGGTCTTCCTGCTCTCGGACGACAATTTCAACCCGGCGCAGCGCACGCTGCTGCTGGTCTTCCGCCTCGAGCTTTAGGCGCACCTCTTGCAGCTTCACCCAATTTGTCTCTAGGGTAGCATTTGTTCACTATATGTTCTTACCTCTTGCTTTGTGCCTCAGACTGAGGCACTGTGCTGCAAAAGGAGAACTGAATTGGCCGCCAAGCACCGCATCACGGTTAATCTTGGGAATGATGAGTATGGGGCGCTGGTTGCAATTGCCGAACGCTCTGACCGTTCGATGGCGTGGGTAGGTCGACGAGCCATTTTAGACTTCATAGCTGCCCAAGAGCGTGCGGAAGTTCCGCTTCTTGCTGGTGTTGGTGATACTGCCCCGCTAGCAGGAAAGTCAGCGCGATGAAGTATTTAAGGGGAAAACTGTACGAGGGTGACTGCCTCAAAATAATGGCGAAATTGCCGAATGCTTCGGTGGACCTAATCCTTTGCGATCTACCTTATGGTACAACCCAAAATAGGTGGGATAGCACCATCCCACTTAATGAACTCTGGAAAGAGTATCGAAGAATCATCAAGCGTAAGGGCATCATAGCCCTAACATCACAAGGTATTTTCACGGCTCGCTTGATTCTAAGCAACGAAGATTGGTTTCGTTACAAGTTCGTGTGGGTGAAGAGTAAGCCAACAAACTTTCTGAACGCACGGCGTCAGCCGCTGCGGCAGCACGAGGATATTTGCATCTTCTACGGAAGCCAGCCGAATTACCGGCCAGTTATGTCAAAGGGGGAGCCTTACGACAAAGGCACGCGTAAGGCGCAATACACTGGTAGTTACGGCGATTTTCGGCCCGTGCAAGTCAAAAGTGATGGTGAACGTTTTCCGACCGACACGCTGTATTGCAAGACAGCAGAAAGCGAAGCTGGCGGTCGGGTCTGGCATCCAACGCAAAAGCCTGTCGCTCTGGGGCGCTACCTCATCCGCATGTTCACAGGCGAAGGCGACGTTGTCCTCGACAACGCCTTTGGTAGCGGCAGCTTTTTGGTAGCAGCGGCTTTGGAGCGGCGACGTTTCATCGGCATTGAGAAAAACGAAGAGGTACACCTCTTCAAGGAGAAACGCATTGACTACCTCAAAGTCGCCAAGGATCGCCTCGCCGAAGTCGAAGCGGATATGAATGCGAAGCAGCCTCCGCCACCATTGTTCTCGGCGCTCCAACCAGCAGCGCGCGCGGGCCAGCCGAACCGGCGTGGCATGGTCGATGTCGATGCAGTGCTTCTTGAGGGTGAAAGGCGCGCCGTATGAACGGCGGAGCTGTGACCTACAATGAACGGTCATGGGCCATCGACCTAATTGGTCATCTAAAGCATCTCGCCAATCAGAACAACCACTCCATCAAAGATGCGGGCGGCGAGCAGACCGTCAACGCCGAAGGCGGCAGCCTGTTCCCTGACGTTTTGCTATTCGGCGACCGGGCGACGGCGCGAATACTGCAGGGCTGGGAATTGAAGATGCCAGACACGGGCATTGATGATGCCGAGTTCCGCGAGAACGCGGAAGCTAAAGCCCGCGCACTCGGCCTCGACAGTTTCATGCTTTGGAATGTTTCTCACGCACATCTCTATGTCCGCGAGGTGGCTACGGATTCCTTTGTGCGCAGCCATACGTGGAGCGATCTGGCAGACATCACGACCCGGACAGCGGTCATGCGCAACCGCGCCCGATGGGAAGCGCTAGCCGAAACGATGTTTGGTTATCTCAATGATCTTTTTGACCGGGGATCGCTCCAAGGCCGGCCGTTCATTGACGCCTATCGCAGTGGTGGTGTCACGGCACTCGTCATGGAGAACGCGGGCCAAGTCGCGGGGGCTCTTGTTGAAGCGTCCAGACGCGATGCTACGCTTCGCGCGGAAATGACCCTGTGGTGGAATCGCTATCAGGCCGAATACGCGCGCGGTACGATGGAGCAGGTACTCGCGCAGGCGGTGATCTCCAACTGGATCGGCAAAATCCTCTTCGGTCATATCCTTCGGGAGAAAGACGCCCGCGCTCAACGCGTTGCCGCAATTGGCGATGAAACTACACCCGCCGAAGCTCTGGCCCTCTTCCAGCGGCTCTCGGAAGACTGTGATTTCTGGACCATCTTCTCGGACAGCATTGGCCTGTGGGCTATCCCCAGTGGAGTTTGGGAGCAGCTTAAACAGTTCAATAGGCTGCTTTCCGACCTGCGAGTCGGCTCGGTCGATCAAGGGCAGCTCTCCAATGTGTTGGAAGCAACGGTTGAAGTGGCCGTGCGCAAGTTGCGCGGGCAGTATCCAACCCCTATCGAACTGGCGAGGCTTCTTGTGAATCTGTGCGTAAGAAACACAGTCGATGACAGAATTCTTGACCCCTGCTGCGGCAGTGGCACCATCGTGCGCGCGGCAATGGAGCAAAAGCTTGCGGCGAACGTACCTCCGGATCGTGTCGCGGCAACGGTGTTTGCGGGCGACCAAGACCCGCAAGCCGTACAAATAGCGACATTCGCGCTAACTAAGCCGGACCTGATGAACATCCCACTGCGCATATACCAGCGCGATGTTTTCACACTGGCTCCCGACTTATTGATCGACTTTCGCAATCCAACCAACGGCACGGTTTTTACCGAGACGCTAGGCCAGTTTCAGGCGATCACGAGCAACCTACCCTTCGTAGCCCAAGCGGGCCGCGCGCAATATGGCAATGCCCTCGATCGGGTGGTGACAACTATGGGCGAGGAAGGCGAGCGCTTCTCGAGACGTGCCGATGTTGCTGCCTATTTGCCGTTTTCACTTCATCCCGTGCTCGCCGATGGTGGGCGCCTCGGCGTCATCATTACTAATGCGTGGCTTGGCACGGATTGGGGCGATGCGTTCTACAACCTTCTCGGGCGCTACTATGATTTGAAATGCGTCATCACGTCCGGCGCGGGCCGCTGGTTCCAGAACAGTGAAGTCGTGACAAATGTTCTCGTCATGGAAAAGAAGGCCGACCCCGACCAGCCAAGCGGCGATATAAACTTTGTGGTCCTGAAGAGGCCGCTCGAAGAGCTATCAGGGAATGACGCGGTTCAAATTGCTGCCGCGCAGATCGAATTGGGCCAGACGCAAAACGACACGATGACCATCCGGGCCGTCAGTGCGGCAGATCTTGCGCGATACAGGCCGCTTGGCCTTGGGGGTAACGCGCAGTTTGTCGATTGCGATTGGATTCTTTCATTGCCACTGGTGCGGCTTAGCAGCCTCTTCACGGTGCGGCGTGGCGAGCGGCGCGGCATGAACAAGCTATTCTATCCGGCCCCCGGCCACGGGATCGAACCAGACTACATTAGGCCACTCGCAAAAAGCCCGGCGGATTTCACGCGCCTTCGGTGTGCGGCGGCGAAAGAGGCGTTTTCCTGCTCGCGCACGAAGGATGAACTCACGGCAATTGGTCATATGGGAGCTTTGGACTGGATCAGGCGCTTCGAGACGCCCGACACCATCGCCAGACTACAAGGCAATGGTCTCATGTGGTATGAGATGCGGGCCGACACTCTCACCGACCTTGTGATGTTCATCAACTATGGCGACCGTCTTTTTGTCGGACGTGTCGATCCGCCAGCCTTTGCCGACCAACGGCTTGTCCGGCTGGAGCCAATCCGCCCGGTCGATATCGACCTTGCTCATGCCCTGCTGAACAGCACAATTGTCATGCTCATCATTGAGGGTATGGGGTTTGGGCGTGGCCTCGGCGCGCTGGACCTCAACAAGGACAGAATTGAAGATTTCATGCACGTCCTGGATCCGTCGCAGCTCAATGAAGTGGGCGTTGCATCGATCAAAACTGCCTTTGCGCCTTTGCTACAACGGGAAATTCTCGATGTGGCTGACGAACTGGAGCAAGCCGACCGTCAGGCATTCGACGACACTGTGATCGCAGCGTTTGGGCTGGACATAGACCGCCAGCGCATCTATGACGCGCTGCTCTCGCTCATTGAAATTCGGCAGACAGCATTGGTGTGATGCTCGGAGCGCCGAGGTTCTGCGTTCCCCAGCGTCACTGCAGGTCCTCTATTCAACGCCGACTTTAGTCCTGTGCGAGTTCTTGCGTTCAGGACATTGGTTCGAACTCGGCACCGGCCGCCGACGGCGGCACGCTGGTCTTCCTGCTCTCGGACGACAATTTCAACCCGGCGCAGCGCACGCTGCTGCTGGTCTTCCGCCTCGAGCTTTAGGCGGCGGCGCGGCGCCTTGCGGTCGCGCTGCGGCGCGCCGGCTTCGTCGCCCGTCGCGCCTCGACCAGGTCCATCCAGCGGTTGGTGACGGCGCCGGCGAAGGCGAGCCCGGCATCGAAATGCCGCTCGACGCCGACCGCCACCGCGCGCTCGACCATCGGCGCCATCTCGCCATAGTGCCGTTCCATCGAGCCCCAGCAGTCGCGCGGGAAGTTGCGCGCGTCGCTCTTGGTGACCTCGACATGGCACTGGAAGCCCCAGCTCGTGGCCCCGACGCGGAAGGCCTGGTTGCGGCACTCGTCGTTTTCGGCCAGCAGCACGGCGCCGTCCGGCAGGTCGAACGTGTCCTCGTGGAGCTGCATGACGAGCTGCTCGCGCGGCAGACCGGCCAGCAGCGGATCGCCGGCGGCCGCGTTGGTCAGCCGCACCGGCAGGTAGCCGACCTCGATCCCGCCATAGGGATAGACCCGCTCGCCGAAGGCGCGCGCCAGAAGCTGCGCGCCGAGGCAGAGGCCGAGCACCGGCTTCTCCTCGCGGTGGAACTGGCGGATCAGCTTCATGATCGCCTTGAAAGCCGGATAGCCGGCATCGTCGCCGGCATGCTGCGGACCGCCGAGCACGATCAGCCCGTCGAAGGCGGCCGGCGAGGCCGGCAGCGCATCGCCGCGGTGCGGGTTGCGGATGTCGAGCAGCGCGCCGCGTGCGCGGGCGAACTCGCCGACCGTACCGACCGGCGTCACCGGGCAATGCTGGATCACCAGCAGGTTCGGACCGCAGCCGAGAAACACCGACGGCTCGGTCTTCGCCTCTGGTTCGTTCGCCGCAGGTTGGGCGGAAAAATCGGATGCGCGCTTGAGCGGGCGCCGGGCCCGGCTGGCTACAAGCATCTGAGGTCCCTCCAAGGTGCCGGTCGCAAGACCGGACGCTCCGAAAAAGGACGCCTAACGTCGTAGCGTAGCCGCTGAGGGCCATTGGCACGTGCGGGTGCGTCTGATCGCGAAATAAGAAATTCCGCGGGCCGGATCAAGAAAAATCTTTACCGCGCCAAATTTTTTCTCCGCCCTGCGGCGCCGGCGACGCACCCGACGGCGCTTGCCGGGGCGATGCTCAGCCGAGATTGCCGTCGAGGAACTCGAGCGTGCGGCTCCAGGCGAGCTTCGCATCCGCCTGGTCGTAGCGTTCGCCGGTCGGATTCGCGAAGGCATGGTCGGCGTCGTACCAGTAGATCTGGTGCGGCTTGCCGAGCCCGGTCAGCGCCGCCTCGAACGGGTCGACCATCGCGTGATCGATGTTCTGGTCGCGCTCGCCGAAATGGCCGAGCAGCGGCCCGGCGAGCGGCGCCAGCAGCACCGGGTCGCCCGGCACCCGGCCATAATAGATGACCGTCGCCTCGACCGGCGTGGCGAGCGAGGCGTTCAGCGACCAGGCGCCGCCGAAGCACCAGCCGCAGGTGCCGACCTTGCCGTTGACCCGCCCGTCGGCGCGCAGCCAATCGATCCAGGCGACCAGCGTCTCGGTCGCGACCGCCGGCACCACCTGGTCGCGCAGCGCCATCGCCTCCTCGCGCGTGGTGCCGACCTTGCCGCCGTAGAGATCGGCGGCGATCGCGACATAGCCCTCGCGCGCAAACTCGACCGCCATGGTCTTGATCTGGTCGTTGAGGCCCCAGAATTCGTGGATCAGCACCACCCCGCCCGCCGGCACGGTCGCGGGCACGGCGAGCGCCGCCGACACGGTCTGGCCGCCGGCGAGGGTCGCGCCGATGGTCTCGGTCGTCTCGGCCGCCATCGCGGCGAGGCGCGGATCGGCGAGGATGGCGGCCAGCGGCAGGGTTGCGACGCCGGTCTTCATGAGATTGCGGCGGGTGATCTCGTTCATGTGGATGCTCCCTTCGATCGGATGGCGAGAGCCGCGCCCCTGCCGGATCGCGGCCGGGTGGAAATTCGTCGGGCCTTCGTTCGCGTCAGCGCTTCAGATTGTGGTCGAAGAAGACGAGCGTGCGCTTCCACGCGAGCTGGGCGGCGTCCTCGCGGTAGTTGTCGCCGGTCGGGTTCGCGAAGGCGTGGTCGGCGTCGTACCAGAAAACCTGGATCGATTTCCGCGCTTCGTGCATGCGGATGACGAACGGATCGACCATGGCGTGGTTGATCCACTGGTCACGCTCGGCGAAATGTCCGAGCACCGGACCGTAGAGCCGCTTGAGATCCTGAACGTCGCGCTCGACGCGGCCGTAATAGATCACCGTCGCTTCGGTCGGGGTCGAGATCGACGCGTTCAGCGCCCAACCGCCGCCGAAGCACCAGCCGACAACGCCGATCCGGTTGTTGACGCGCGCATCGCGCCGCAGCCACTCGACCCATCCGACCAGCGTGTCGTTGGCGGCGACCGGATCGACCGCACCCATCAGCGCCTTCGCCTCGTCGGGATTGCTGCCGACTTTGCCGCCATAGAGATCGATCGCGAGCCCGATATAGCCCTGGCGCGCCAGCTCGACCGCCATCGTCTTGATCTGGTCGTTGAGGCCCCACCATTCGTGCACCAGCACGACGGCGCCGGCCGGAACCGTCTCCGGCACGGCCAGCGCGGCGCGCACGGTCGCGCCGTTCGGGATCGTGATCGAAACGGTCTCGACCATCTCGTCGGCGAGTGCGGCGAGCTTGGGATCGGCGAGGAGTGCTGCGAGCGGCAGCCCGGCGGCACCCGCCGCCATCAGGCGGCGACGACTGATCTGGTTCATGGCGACCTCCATGCGAAACGGGACGCGGGCGGTGCAATTCTGGAATCGCGCCCGGCCCTTGTCACCCGGCGCGCGCAAGGCTTTCGCCGAGATGTGATCGGACGCGGCGCCCGAAAAGGCGCCTTCGCGGCGCGGCACCGTCAATTCCGCCGTTCGATCAAGGATTCCGGTAACCGCCGCGAAACCGCCGGCAGCCGCGTCAGCGCAGATTCGCCCGGAAGAAATCGAGCGTCCGCTGCCAGGAGCGCTCCGCATCCGGCTTCTGATAGTGATCGCCGGTCGGATTCGCGAAGGCATGATCGGCCTGGTACCAGTGGATCTCGCCGCGCTTGCCCGCTTCCTTGAGCCGCGCCTCGAACGGATCGACCATCTTGTGATCGATCCACTGGTCGCGCTCGGCGAAATGCCCGAGCAGCGGGCCTTTGAGCTTCTTCAGATCGTCGAGCGGATGCGTCACCGATCCGTAATAGACGATCGTGGCATCGACCGGCCGCGCGATCGAGGCATCGAGCGAGAGCCCGCCGCCCATGCACCAGCCGATGGTGCCGACCTTGCCGGTCGAGAGCGGATGCTGCTTGAGGAAATCGATCGCGGCGCCCATCAGGTCGATCGACGCTTCGCGGTCGAGCGCGCCCATGTACTTGCCGGCCTCGTCGGCGTTCTTCGCGATCCTGCCGTCATAGAGATCGAGCGCGAGCGCGAGATAGCCCTGTTCGGCGAATTCGCGCGCGACCGACTTGATCTGGTCGTTGAGGCCCCACCATTCGTGCAGCAGCAGCACGGCCGGGCCCTTGCTCTTCGGCTTGGCGAGCGCGCCCTTGGCGCTGCGGCCTTTCGAGGTCTTGATGGTGATCGTCTCGAGTTCGGCGGCGGCCATCGCGGCGAGCGCGGGATCGGCGAGGATGGCGGCAAGCGTCAGGCCGGCGAGCCGGCCGGCTTCCGCGGTTGCTGGCTGCATCGTGAATCTCCCCTGCGAAATGATCGCAAGCGTGCACGAAAGAGCCGGCAGGTGCGAGTCCTGCCGGCCCGGTCGAAGCGGATGGGAGCGAAACCGGTGCGAAGCCGGTCAGGCGGCCTTGTTGGCCAGCGCCTTGCGGATGCGCCGCTTCAGCGAGAGCGCGTCTTCCGGCAGGCGCGCGTCGGCCGTGCCGAGCAGGTAGGCATCGAGCCCGCCATTGTGCTCGATCGTGCGCAGCGCGCGCGTCGAGAGGCGGACGCGCACCATCTGGTCGAGCGCATCGGAGAGCAGGCGGGTTTCCTGCAGGTTCGGAAGGAAGCGACGCCGCGTCTTGTTGTTGGCGTGGCTCACATTGTTGCCGGTCTGGACGCCCTTGCCGGTCATGCCGCAACGTCGGGCCATCGGTCGAATTCCTCTTGCAGGCTGCGCTGGCCGTGGCGCCCCCCGAGGGGCGGCCCTGCCGGCCGGAGGCGGCCTTGTAGGGGATGGCCGGAACCGGGTCAAGCAAGGCCCCGGAAACCTCGGCTCCCACCCCTCAGCCCGGCTTTTTGGCCTTGGCGGGAGCCGGCGGCGCCCCTTTCCAGGCCGCCAGCACGGTTTCGGCGGCCGAAAGCGGGCTGCGGCGACCCGCCACCACCTCTTTCGTGACCGTCTCGATGGTCGCGGCGGTCGCCGGGTCGGCCTCGAGCCGCTCGATCAGCCCGGCCGAGAGCTCGCTTTCGAACCAGTGCCGGTTCTGCGCCGCGCGCCTTCGGGCGACCTCGCCGTTGGCCGTGAGCGTCGCGCGATAGCGTTCGAGCGAATGCCAGATCGCGTCGATCCCCTCGCCCGTCAGCGCCGATCCGGTCAGCACCTCCGGCGCCCAGCCGGCCTTGGATGCGCGCAGCAGCCGGATCGCGGCGCGATACTCGGCCGCCGCGCGCTGCGCCGGTTCGGCGAGCGCGCCGTCCGCCTTGTTGACCACCAGCAGGTCGGCCAGCTCCATTACGCCGCGCTTGATGCCCTGCAGCTCGTCGCCGCCGCCCGGTTGCAGCAGCAGCACGAACACGTCGGTCATTTCGGCGACCGCCGTCTCGGATTGCCCGACGCCGACCGTCTCGACCAGCACGATGTCGAAGCCCGCCGCCTCGCAGACGATCAGCGCCTCGCGCGTGCGGCGCGCGACGCCGCCGAGCGTGTCGCCGGCCGGCGAGGGCCGGATGAACGCCGCCTCGCGGCGCGAGAGCTCCGGCATGCGCGTCTTGTCGCCGAGGATCGAGCCGCCCGAGATGCGCGACGACGGATCGATCGCGAGCACCGCGACGCGATGGCCGGCCGTCACGAGATCGAGCCCGAGACGCTCGATGAAGGTCGATTTGCCGACGCCGGGCGGGCCCGAAATGCCGATGCGATAGGCGCCGCCGGCATCGGGCAGCAGCGCCTCGATCAGGCCGGCCGCTTCGGCGCGATGGTCGGGGCGCGTCGATTCGATCAGCGTGATCGCGCGCGCGACCGCCCGGCGGTCGCCGCTGCGGATCGCCGCGATGGTCTCGTTCCGCGCCCTGTCGTTCATGCCGCGCTCGGCCGGTCGGCATTGGCCGGCACCGGTTGCGCATCGCCGTCGGCAAGCTGGCGGCGCCACATCTCGGCATAGCGGCCGCCCTGGCCCAGCAGCGCGGCATGGCTGCCGCGCTCGACGATGCAGCCCTCTTCCAGCACCAGGATCTCGTCGGCATCGACGACGGTCGAGAGCCGGTGCGCGATCATCAGGGTCGAGCGGCCGCGCGCCACCTCGGCGAGATTGCGCTGGATCTCCTTCTCGGTCCGCGAATCGAGCGCCGACGTCGCCTCGTCGAACAGCAGGATTTCCGGCTCCTTGAGGATCGTGCGCGCGATCGCGACACGCTGCTTTTCGCCGCCCGACAGTTTGAGCCCGCGCTCGCCGACGCGGGTATCGTACCCGTCGGGCAGGGCCGCGACGAACGCGTGGATATGCGCGAGCCGGGCCGCGCGTTCGATCGCCGCGCGGTCGGCGCCCGGCCTTCCGTAGGCGATGTTGTAGCCGATCGTGTCGTTGAAGAGCACGGTGTCCTGCGGAACGATGCCGATGGCCGCCCGCAGGCTCGCCTGCGTCACCTCGCGCAGATCCTGCCCGTCGATGGCGATCCGGCCGCCGGTCACGTCGTAGAAGCGGAACAGCAGGCGCGAGATCGTCGACTTGCCCGAACCCGACGGACCGACGATCGCAACCTTGCGCCCCGGCGGCACGGCGAAGCTGACATCCTTCAGGATCGGCCGACGCTCGTCGTAGCCGAAATCGACATGCTCGAAGCGGATCTCGCCTTCGCCCTTCCGCAGCGCGGGCGCACCGGGCCGGTCGCGCACCTCCGCCGGCACCTCGAGCAGGCGGAACATCGCATCCATGTCGATCAGCGACTGCCTGATCTCGCGATAGACCATGCCCAGCATGTTGAGCGGCATGTAGAGCTGGATCAGGTAGGCGTTGACCAGCACGAAGTCGCCAACCGTCATGGTGCCGCCGCGGATGCCGAAGGCCGCCATCGTCATCATGCCGGTCAGGCCGCAGGCGATGATCACCGCCTGCCCGACATTCAGCACCGACAGCGAGGTGCGGCTCCTCACGGCCGCGCGCTCATAGATCGCAAAGGCGCCGTCGTAGCGGTGCGCTTCGTGCTCCTCGTTGCCGAAATATTTGACGGTTTCGTAGTTGAGCAGCGAATCGACCGCCTTGGTGTTGGCGTCGCCGTCGGCGTTGTTCATCACACGCCGGATCTGCAGCCGCCAGCGCGTGACCGTGAACGTATAGATGACGTAGACCAGCACGGTGCCGGCGGTAACCAGCGCAAACCAAAAATTGTAGAAGCCCCACAGCAGCCCGCAGACCAGCGCGATCTCGAGGATCGTCGGCAGCACGTTGAACACCACGAACAGCAGCAGGTACTCGATGCCCTTGACGCCGCGGTCGACGATGCGCGAGAGGCCGCCGGTCTGGCGTTCGAGATGGAAGCGCAGCGACAGCGCGTGCAGGTGACGGAAGGTCAGCGTCGCGACCCGGCGCACCGCTCGCTGCACGACCTTCGCGAAAATGCCGTCGCGCAGCTCGTTGAAGCCCTGCGAGACGATTCGCGCCGCACCGTAAGCGAGCAGGAGGCCGAGCGGCACCGCGATGGCGAGATTCGCCGTGTTGGCGCCGAGCGCGTCTACAAGCTGCTTGAAGACGATGGGAACATAAACGGAAGCGAGTTTCGCCGACACCAGGCAGGCGAAAGCGACGACTACGCGGCCGCGCAGGCCCCATTCGCCCTTCGGCCAGACGAACGGCAACAGCGTCGTCAGCGTGCGGCGCGCATTCTCCGGGCCGCCCCCGTCGCCGTTATTGCCGAAGACGCGCATCGGCCCGGGCCCGGCGCGATCAGCTTTGCGGGCCGACGTTCATCACATGCGCCTTGCGGCTCTTTTTCTTCTTGGCGTAGTCGCGCATGAAATAGATGCGATGGTTCGGGTAGCGCTTCCGGGCCTGGCGGATCTCGTGCATCGTGATGTCGCGGCTCTCGGAATAGACCGTCAGCAGCACACAGCAATCGCCGCTGATGCACTCCTCGTATTTCGGCGTGTAGCCTTCGTGCAGCCAGCGCTCGGCGATCTCGTGCGGCGTGACGGCCCAGCCGATATAGCCGACGGGCAGCCCGTTGCGGAACGCGATCAGGTAGTGGCCGCGCCGGATCTGGCCGATCAGCACCGCCGTCATGCGGCCGAAATTGAAGTTCGAGAAGGGCGGCTTGCGCCGCAGCAGGTTGGCCGCGATGCCGAGCGCCAGCATCGGCCGCTGGAGCTGCCGGCAGACGACCGGGCCCTTGCCGCCGGAGCGATCGCGGAGGTTGCCCTCGGGCTCCAGGTTCGTGGCCCCGATCTCGTGCTGCTCGCTGACCGGCAGGGTCTGGGATTGCTGCCGTTTCTTCTTCTCCTCTTCCGTCAGGGCCGGTCGCGCCTGCTGCGCCCGCCGCGCCGGCTGCGCCTGCGATCCCTGCTGGGTGGGTTGTTCCGCCATGACGAATGCGCTTCCTAGTGGGCTGCCTGTCCGAGGGAGCGGGATAGCACGAGATAGAGCTTGCCGACATCCGCCGTGATGAAGGTCGCGTTCAGCGTGCCTTCCGGCTCGATTTCGTTGGCCTTGGTCAGCAGGTCCTCGAAGGTCGAGACGTAGCGCGTCACCAGCTCCCGGAACCTCGGATCGTCCTCGTAGCGCTGCTCGATCGCCGGAACAAGGTAGGAATCGCGGGTCTTGAAGAGCCGGCGCGCGAATATCGACCGGTCGCCCTTGTTGTAGCCGCGCCAGATATCCTCCGGAACTTCCGACTCGAACAGCGCGTTGATGTCCAGTGCGATCGCATTGAGCTCGTCCATCATGGCCTTGGCAGAGCGCAGGAAACTGTCCCGGGTGGCGCCCTTGCGCGCGAAATCGAGCGCCGCCAGCTGGGTCTCCGCCTTGTCGGCCGCCTCGTTGAGCGCCATGCGGCGCTCTTCGAACCGGCGGCCGAGCTCGTCGACCTTCTCCGCCGCCCCGTCGACCGCCCCGGTCAGCACGCGGGCCTGCGAATCGAACAGGCCGGAGATCTCGGACGAGCGCTGCATCGCATGGTCGGCGGCGCTGATCAGCCGCTCGGCTTTCGAGTCGACGGCATCGCCGATGTGCTCGAGCAGACTTGCAACCTGGTCGGCCGCCTCGGTCAGCGTGCGCGCCTGCTGGGCGAGCTCCTCGCGGATCGCCGCGGTATCGGCGCGCGCGCCCGCCGCGACCGCCTTGAACTGTTCGGCCTGGCCCTTGAGGCCGCTGCGCACGAGTTGCACGAGCTGGGCGACCTGGTTCGACAACCGGCTGAGCTCTTCGAGATGCTCGCGCACCACGCCTTTGACGGCGGCGGCCTGCACGCCGGCCTTTTGCGCGATCTCGACCAGCTTCTCGGCGTCGTTGCGGAACGTCTCGGAGATCGTCTCGGACTGTTTGACCGCCGATGCGGCCGATTCGGAAATCTCGTCGCGCGTGCGCGCCAGCGTGCGGGCGAGATCGAGCATGCGGCCCTCGCCGCTCGCCGCCATCTCGTCGACCTGCTGCGCCAGCGAGCGCACCGCGGCCCCTACCTGCTGCTGTGCCTTGGTCGCGCCGAAGGCGACCAGGGTCAGCTTGGACGCCTGGTCGGCGAGCGCCACGCCCGCCGCGCGGATGCGATCGCGGCCGGCTTCCGCCGTCTCGGCAAGCTTCGCGATCTCCGCCGCATGCGCCCCGGTCGCCCCTTCGATCCGCGTCGCGACCGACGCCGCCGCGGTCTCGACCGAAGCCAGTCGCTGCTCGACATCGGCGAACGCGCCGCGCAGCGCGACGGCAGCGGCATCCCCCGTGCTCTCGGCCGATTGCGCCTCGTCCTTCAGCGTGCGGCCGAGCGTCGCCGCCCGTTCGGCGGCGCGCGTCCACGCATCGGAAAGCGCATCGGCCTCCGCGCGCAGCGTCTCGGCCGCCGCGCGCGTGCCCTCGCCGAGCCCCGCCGCGCGTTGCAGGGCCGCCTCGACGCTCGCGACCTGATCGGTCAGCGCCTGCTGCAGTTTCTCGCCGTCGCTCGCCGCCGTCCGGTTCGCGGCCGCGATGCGTCCGACATACTCCTCGAGATTGTGCGCCGCGATGTCGTTCGCCTTCGCCGCCAGCGCGCTCAGCCGGTGGACGAACGTGTCGGCATTGTCGCCCGCCGCCGCGTTGGCCTCCCGGATCCGCGCGAGATACCCGTCGAGCCCCTCGCCCACCGCGCGCGCGATGCTGGCGCCGGTCTCGGTCAGCTCGTCCGTCAGCGCCTTGCCACGCGCGATCGCATCCGCGTTGGTTGCCGCGATCTTCTCGACATAGCGATCGAGCGCCGCGGCGGCGGCATCGCCGGCCCGGGCGGCCAGTGCATCGAGACCGTCGCCGATCTCGCGCACGCGCGCATCCGTCCGGTTCGCCGCCTCGTCCGCGGCCTTGTCGGTGCGGGCAGCCAGCGCGTCGATCTCGGTGCCGATCCCGCGCACCCGGCGCTCGAACTGCGCGGTCGCGGCTTCGCTCGATTCGGTCGCGCGCGCCGACAACGCATCGAGTCCCGTGGCGAGCGCGGCGACGTACCCCGCAAACCGCTTGCCCGCCTTCTCCGCCGTCGCGTCGCTGCGCGCCGCGAGCGCATCGAGGCTGCCGCCGATCTCGCGCACGCGCTCGTCGAATGCATCCGTCGCGGTCGCCAGTACCGATTTGCGCGCGGCCAGCGCCTTGTCGAGCTCGGCATTGGCCGCGTTCATGTCGGCGAGCGCGCGCGTCAGCGCCTCGCCGTGCCTGGCCACATTCTGCTCCAGCGAGCGTTCCTGCGCCGCGAGCCTGCCGATCGTCTGCTCGATCCCGTCGGTCGAACCCTTGAGCGTCTCGAGCAGCCGCTTGCCGACCAGCTCGGCCGCCGAGCCGAGACCGTTCAGCCTGGTATCGAGCGCGCCGACGATCCGCTGGCCGGCCTCGTCCGTGCGCAGCGCCAGGCGATCGGCCGCCGCACCGATCTCCTTCGATTGCTCGGCATGGCGCGCCAGCATGTGCGACACCAGGCTCGCGACGCGCTGCTCCTGTTCGCGCAGCAGGTCGACCAGCCGTGCCTCTTCGGCGGCGATCCGCGCGACGGCGTCTTCGACAGCCTTCGCCTGCGTCGCCTGCTCGCCGGCGACGCGCTTGGCCGCATCCGAGGCGGCGGCCTCGATGCCGGCGCGCAGCGTCCTGGCATTCTCGGCCAGCGTCGCGCGCTCTTTCTGCAGCTGCTCGGCGGCCGTGCGCACCTCCGCCATCGCGGCGCCGAACGCGGTCTCGAATTCGCGCGCACCGACCGTCAGCGTCTCGGTCGCGCCCCTGAGCGCCGCCTGCTGCTTCGCGAAGGTGCCGCCGATCCCGCCGAGCGCACCGGTCGCGGCGTCGCTGGCTTCGGTCAGTTCCTTGGTCTGCCGGCGCAGCGAGCCGGTGATGGCGCGGATCCGTTCCTCGGCATCGGAATCGGGATAGGTAAGTCGCCTGATTTCCTCGCGCAGCAGCGCCGCTTCCGAGCGGATTTCGCTGTCGCGTGCGACGAAGTTGAGGAACAGCCAGACGAAGATCAGCGGCGCGAAACCGCCCATGACGAGCTCGGCCTGCTCGTGCGGCAGCATGAGGCCGACATTGTCCCAACCGTATTGTCGGCCGACATAGCCGACGAACAGCCAGACCCAGACCGAGCTGACGAACACGCCGGCGATGAAAGCGATCCGGCCGCGCCGGCTCGAGAGCCGCATCATGGAATCACGCTGCCGCCCGATGCCGATGCCGGATCATCTCCAGCACCTCGCCGGCCGCGCGCGGAATGTTGGTGCCGGGCCCGTAGATCGCGGCGACCCCGGCGCGCTGCAACGCCTCGTAGTCGCGCGGCGGAATGACGCCGCCGCAGATCGTCAGCACATCGTCGGCGCCGGCGCGCCGCAGCGCCTCGATCAGCTGCGGCACCAGCGTCTTGTGGCCGGCCGCCTGCGAGGAGACGCCGATCACGTGCACGTCGTTCTCGATCGCCTGCCGCGCCGCCTCGTCGGGCGTCTGGAACAGCGGCCCGATATCGACGTCGAAACCGAGATCGGCGAAGGCGGTGGCGATGATCTTGGCGCCGCGATCGTGCCCGTCCTGGCCGAGCTTCACGACCAGCATGCGCGGGCGCCGGCCGGTCTCCTTGGCGAAGCCGCCTACCTGGTCCTGGATGCGCGCGAAATTCTCGTCGTCGGCATAGGCGGCGCCGTAGATGCCGCTCACGCTGCGGGTCGGGGCCTGGTGGCGGCCGTAGACCGCCTCGAGCGCATCGGAGATCTCGCCCACCGTCGCCCGCGCGCGCGAGGCGGCAATCGACAGCTCCAGCAGATTGCCCCTGCCGCTCTCGGCCGCCTTCGTCAGCGCGTCCAGCGCCGCCGCGCAAGTCTTCGCATCGCGCCTGGCCCGCACCGTCTCGAGCCGCGCGATCTGCTGCTGGCGCACTTTCGTATTGTCGATGTCGAGCAGCTCGACCTCGTCGGTCCGGTCCGAGCGGTATTTGTTGACGCCGACGATCACCTCGTCGCCGCGGTCGATGCGGGCCTGCCGGCGCGCCGCCGATTCCTCGATCTTCAGCTTCGGCAGGCCGCTTTCGACGGCACGCGTCATGCCGCCGAGCTTCTCGACCTCCTCGATTAGCTTCATCGCCTCGGCGGCGACGCTCGCCGTCAGCGCCTCGACGTAATAGGAGCCGCCGAGCGGGTCGACGACATGGGTGATACCGGTCTCGGCCTGCAGCACGAGCTGGGTGTTGCGCGCGATCGCCGCCGAGAAGGGCGTCGGCAGCGCCAGCGCCTCGTCGAGCGCGTTGGTGTGCAGCGACTGCGTGCCGCCGAGCACCGCCGCCATCGCCTCGACGGTGGTGCGGATCACGTTGTTGTAAGGGTCCTGCTCGGTGAGGCTCACGCCCGAGGTCTGGCAGTGCGTGCGGAGCGCGAGGCTCATCGGGTTCTTTGGATCGAATTGCCGCATCAGCCGCGCCCACAGGAAGCGCGCCGCGCGCAGCTTCGCAATCTCCATGAAAAAGTTCATGCCGATCGCGAAGAAGAATGAGAGCCTGGGCGCGAATTCATCGACATCGAGCCCGCGCGAGAGCGCCGCGCGCACATATTCGACGCCGTCCGCCAGCGTGAAGGCGAGCTCCTGCACCGCCGTCGCGCCCGCCTCCTGCATGTGATAGCCGGAGATCGAGATCGAGTTGAACTTCGGCATGTGGCGCGCGGTGTAGGCGATGATGTCCGCAACGATCCGCATCGAAGGCCCGGGCGGATAGATATAGGTGTTGCGGACCATGAACTCCTTGAGAATGTCGTTCTGGATCGTGCCCGACAGCTTTGCCGCCGGCACGCCCTGCTCCTCGGCCGCAACGATGAAGCCGGCCAGCACCGGCAGCACCGCGCCGTTCATGGTCATCGACACGCTCATCCGGTCGAGCGGGATGCCGTCGAACAGGATCTTCATGTCCTCGACGCTGTCGATCGCGACGCCGGCCTTGCCGACATCGCCCTCGACGCGCGGATGATCGCTATCGTAACCGCGATGGGTCGCGAGATCGAACGCGACCGAGAGGCCCATCTGCCCGGCCTTCAGATTGTCGCGGAAGAAGCGGTTGGTCTCCTCGGCGGTCGAGAAGCCGGAATATTGCCGGATCGTCCATGGCCGGTTCGCGTACATCGTCGCGCGCGGCCCGCGCAGATAGGGCGGAAAGCCCGGCAGCGAGCCGAGCGTCTCGAGCGCGGCGAGATCGTCCGCCGTGTAGAGCGGCTTGACCGCGATGCCTTCCGGCGTGCGCCAGATGAGCGTCTCGGCCGCCGCGCCCTGCAGCTCGTCGGCCGCGAGCGAACGCCAGTCCGCCAGCGATTTGCCAGGAAATTCAGCCAAATGGGTCTCCGCCGCTGCGACCGCGAATTATACGGTGGGGGCCCCCTTTGCGTCCATGCGTTGCAACGCAACATGCGGCGCCCCATCCTGCACGAAACCTGTTCCCGGCCTTGCGATGAACCTGCACCCGACCGCCAATGCGCTGCCGCCTTACGGCAAGGCGGCGCGATATCTCTTCTGCCTCGAGGACGGCGTCGCCTTCCTCAATAACGGTTCCTATGGTGCAACGCCGCGCGCGGTGCTCGCCGCCCAGCAAAGCTGGCGCGACCGCATGGAGGCGCAGCCGGTGCGCTTCATGACCCGCGAACTGCCGGTGGCACTCCGCCAGGCGGCCGGCATTCTCGGCGGCTTCCTCAATGCGCATGGCGACGATCTGGTGTTCGTCGACAACGCCACCACCGGCATCAACGCGGTCGTGCGGTCGCTCGATTTCGGGCCCGGCGACGAGCTTCTGACCACCTCGCATGCTTACGGCGCGGTGCGGAAAACCCTGCTCTACGCGGCCGAACGCAGCGGCGCGCGGCTCGTCGAAGCGGCGCTGCGCTACCCGGGATCCAGCCCCGACGACGCGCTGACGGCGATCGACGCCGCCATCACCGACCGCACCAGTCTGCTCGTCGTCGACACCATCACCTCGCCGACCGCGCTTGTGCTGCCGATCGCCGACATCGTCGCATCGGCACGCCGGCGCGGCGTGCCCGTGCTCGTCGATGCCGCGCATTCGCCCGGCCAGGCGCCGCTCGACATCGCGTCGATCGATGCCGACTGGGTCGCCGGCAACCTGCATAAGTGGTTATTCGGCGTGCGCAGCAGCGCCTTCCTCTGGACGCGACAGGAGCGCCAGGCGACGACGCATCCGACCGTCATCTCGCACGGGTTCGGCGCCGGCTACACCGCCGAGTTCGACTGGGCCGGCACGCGCGATGTCTCGCCCTTTCTTAGCTGCGGTGCGGCGATCGAATTCTGGCGCTCGATGGGCGGCGCGGCGCTGATGGCGCGCAACCGCGCGCTCGCCGCCGAAGCCGCCGCCATGCTGGAGAAGCATCTCGGCGTTGCGCCGGCGGCACCCCAGCCCATGCGCGCCGCCATGCAGACGATCGAGCTTACGCGGCACGGACCCGCCACGCTCGAGAATGCGAAACGCCTGACGGCGCGTCTCTCCGACGCGCACGAGATCGCGGTGCCGGTCATCGCCTTCGGCGGCAGATTGTGGGTGCGCATCTCGGCGCAGATTTTCAACGAGCTGGCGGATTACGGGCGGCTGGCAAAAGCACTCGACATCGAGCGCGTTCCCGCTTGATTAAAATCCCCCTCCCCTTGCCGCGGTCGGCCGCGGCAGACCGCGGCGTGCGGGAGGGGGTAGGGGCAGGGGTCGTCGCGATTCAAAAACTCGCGACAATCGAGTCCTTCGACAGCGACCTCGCGCGCGCCTACCAGCCGAGCCGGCTGGCGACCCAGTCCGGCGCCGGATCGCGGCCCGACAATCGTTCGGCCACGTGCGCCGGATCGAGATCGCCCGCGAGCGGTCCGACCAGCTCCTCGCGATGAATGCCGTCGGCGACGAATAAAGACGCGATGCCGACGGTGCGCGCACCCGCGACGTCGGTGCGTAGCGAATCGCCGATCGCGAGAATGCGCGACCGGTCGACCCCGAGCGCCTCGAAGGCGCGGGCATAGACCGGCGCGTGCGGTTTGCCGTGATACGCGGTGCGGCCGCCGAGCTCCTCGTAGCGGCGCGCGACGGCGCCCGCGCACAGTTCCAGGGACCCGCCATGGATCACCACCAGGTCCGGGTTCGCGCAGAGCAGCGTCAGGCCGCGATTGCGCGCCGCAACCAACGTCCGCTCGAACGGTTCCAGCGTGTCGATATCGCCTTCGACGCCGAGCACCAGCACGAAATCCGCGAGCGCCGGATCGTCGACCGGCTCGATGTCGAGCCCTTCGAGATAGTTGTTGTCCTTGCCGGCGCGAATGAAGAGCGCACGCCGTCCCGGCGGGTTTGCCTCGAGCCGCTGCCAGCAATCCTCGCCCGAGGTGATCATCGTGTCGTAGAGCTCCGGCGTGACGCCGATCGCGGCCGAGCGCTGCGCCGCCGCCGCAGCGCGCCGTGGCGCATTCGAGAGCAGCACGATATGCGCGCCGCCTTGCTTCAGTCGTCGCAGGCACGCGACCGCATCGGGAAAGGCCTGCACGCCGTCATGCATCACGCCCCACAGATCGACGATGTAGCCGTCGTAGCGCTCGGCTATCTCGCGCAGGCCCGCAATCGGCTGGGTCATTCCGGTTTCTCGACTGCTAACGATGATCCGCGCCGACGGCTTCATCGACCGATGCAAACCCGTCGTAGCGCAGGCAGGCCGCGAGTTCGCGCTTGATGCGCGCGACGAGCCCCGGCCCTTCATAGATCAGCGCCGTGTAGAGCTGCACCAAAGACGCGCCGGCGCGGATCTTCGTATAGGCGCCGCGACCGCTTTCGATACCGCCGCAGCCGACCAGCACAAGCCTGCCGCCGGTGCGGCGGTACATGTCCGACAGAATTTCCGTCGACGGCGCGAAGAGCGGTGCACCGCTCAGGCCCCCCGTCTCCGCAAGATGCCGGTACGCGCCCGCCGGCCGCGCCACCGTGGTGTTCGAAACGATCAGCCCGTCGATGCGCGCCGCCAGCGCGACCGACGCAATATCGTCGCGTGCACCCTCGTCCAGATCGGGCGCGATCTTCAGGAGCAGCGGCGGCCTGTTGAGCAGCGCATCGCGCGCCGGCACGATTCGCGCAAACAGCGCCTCGAGCGCGTGGCGTCCCTGCAGGTCGCGCAGCCCCGCCGTGTTCGGCGAGGAGACATTGACAACGAGATAGTCGGCGAGGGACCCAAGCGCGCGCACGCCCGCGACATAGTCGGCCGCCGCGTCCGGCTGGTCCTTGTTCTTGCCGAGATTGATCCCGACGATGCCGCGCGCGCGATCGCGATGCTCGAGCCGCCGCGCCGCCGCGTTGTGGCCCTCGCTGTTGAAACCCATGCGGTTCACGACCGCGCGCAGTTCCGGAATCCGGAAAAGCCGCGGCCGCGGATTGCCGAGCTGCGGCATCGGCGTGACGCTGCCGATCTCGACGAAGCCGAAACCGAGACCGAGCGCGCCGTCATAGGCTTCGGCATCCTTGTCGAAGCCGGCGGCGAGCCCGACCGGGTTCGGGAATTTGAGGCCCCAGCGCGCGCACGCGAGGATCGGATCGTCGGGCTCGCGCGCCGCCCGATGGCGCGCCAGCGCCCTGACGGCGAGACGGTGCGCCGTCTCGGGCGGCAGCAGCCGCGCCAGCGGCATCAGCGCATCGGCAATGCTCACGATCCCCATGGCGCGGGCTTATAGCAGGCGAATTTGCCACGAGCGAATGAGTGAGCGCTTTCCTCCCCTCGTCCCTCATTTTTCCTCGTCATGCCCGGGCTTGACCCGGGCATCCACAGGGCCGATGCACCGGGCCATTGTCGGATAGGCGGAACCCGGCGGTTCCGTGGATCGCCCGCCGCGATCGGTCGCACGACACCGAGACAACCCACCCTACTGTCATGCCCGGACTTGATCCGGGCATCCAGAGTCGCAGTGCAAGAATCCAGATCGGCAACCCTGGATCGCCGGGTCAAGCCCGGCGATGACAATGTGCTTTTGGTCTGGCGCATTAGACATCCACCCTTGCC
>Ga0187893_10002446_pt1 | contig 40803 bp, 34 predicted proteins | sample MA1701074metaG_FD_139574 | JGI IMG/M metagenome (GOLD analysis project Ga0187893, IMG submission 139574) | White microbial mat communities from a basaltic lava cave in the Kipuka Kanohina Cave System on the Island of Hawaii, USA - MA170107-4 metaG ...
CCTCCATGGCCCGCGAGAGCGCCCGGGCCGCTCGGGCGAAGTCGGCATACGGGGAAGCCGGCCTCGGCCCGTCGTCCGTGGCGGGCCTGGACTCCGCCAAGGCGCCGTCGCCTGAAGCGGCGAACAAGGTGGCCGCGGCCGCGCCGCCGCCCGATACCGGACGGATCCTCTCTGGCTTCTTCACGTCTCACCCTCCTTCCTTGGCTCGCCCCGAGCGACCCGCCGCTCGAGGGCATCGAGATAAGCGGCGAGCGGCCGACCGCGGCCGAGCCGCTCACTCACGCGCGCGAGCGCCGCCTCGAGCGGCGCCCGCTCGAACGGTCCTTTGCGCCGGTAGAAGGCCTGGACTCTGTCCGCCTCGGGCTCGTCGAGCGGGACGGCCCGGCCGACGACCTTGGCCAGCAGCGCGAAGAGCTCGGGGAGGCCGGTCCCGGGCTGGGCCTGCGGCAACGAGCGCCCGCGGTAGCGGTCGAGGAGCTGCTGGAGCCGGCCCGGGCCGCGCTCTGGCCTCCTCTCGCGGCGCTCGGGCGCGAAGAGCGGCTCGAGCGGCAGGCGGCGGCCGGTGGGCTCGTCCTCGACGAAAGCGCGCGCCGGGTCGACGGGATCCCAGGCGATGGTCGCGTGGCGGTCGGTGGGCACCCGCCCGGGAACGCGGAAGCGAAGAGCGCCGATGCGCACCTCGCCGGTCTTCCGGTCGGGCCTGACGCTCTTGCGGACGAAGAAGGCCTGCTCGAGCCGGCCGAGGGCGACGAGTCGATCGGCGATGCGACCGCCGAGCGCTTCGCGGGGCGTCTTGCGGATCTCCCTGTGCCAGTGGTCCTGGTAGAGGACCTCGAGGACGGCGAGGAGGAGGTCCTCGAGGTACGCGAGGCTCCGGACGACCTGATGGCGGAGCTCGCCCACGAACCAGCGCGCGAGGCAGCGGTGGTAGGCCTCGATCTTCCCGTGGGCGGGCGCGTTCTTGGGGCGCGTCTTGATGCGGTGGACGCCCAGCTCGGCGAGGCCGGTCCGGAAGGCGACCGTGTCGAAGATGGAGGCCCGATCGCAGTAGAGCTTCTCCGGAAGGCCGTAGCGGGCGGCGGCGAGGCGGAAGAGGCGGACGGCGGCGGCGAGGTCGGGCGACGTCGTCACGATGGCGGCGAGGACGGCGCGGCTGTGGTCGTCGAGGACCGTGAAGACGTGGACCGGCTGCGGCCGGCCGTCGATGCGGACCTCGAACGGGGCCCTTGGCGTCCGCCTGCCAGATGACGTGGGGGGCCAAAGCCTCGAAGCGTCGGTAGCGCCCCCCGCGACCGCGCCTCTCGCCGCGGGCCAGGGCGCGGAGCCGCGCGTAGCCCCGTCGCTGCTTCAGGTGGCGGTGGAGCGTCGAGGGGGAGACCTTGTCCTTGGGATCGAGGAGCTTTCGGATGAACGAGAGCGGCCGGTCGGGACGCTCCCGGAGAAGCGCCATGGCCAGGTCGATCGTGGCCGGCTTCACGGCCTTCGCGGTGCCGCGGTCCTTACGCCGCCGCGGGCAGAGCGCCACCGTCCCGCCCTGGCGATAGAGTCGCAGCCACCGCCTCAGGGTGGGGGCGGAGAGGGGGCGAACGGCCCCGGTAGGCCAGCGGACGTCGGTCGAGGCGATCTGCTCGAGAAGGCGGCCCCGCTCCCGCCGGGTAAGGGAAGAGTCGAGGAGGGGCCCGATCTGCTCGAAGCGCCAGCGCGCGATCGCGGAGAGCACGGCCATGAGGATCAGGACGATCGAGAGGCCCACGGTCACCTCCGCCGGGTCGCCCGCCCTGAGGGGCATCCGATGGCGGCGATCGTAATCCGGGCCCGCCTCCATCCCCGTGTTGAAACGGCGTGCCGTGGGCGCGGGAGGGGAAGCTCAAGATGGGCATCCGGAAGAAGAGGACGAGGGCACGGGAGAGGCGAGCGAGGGGATCGGCCGCTCCGTCGCGTGCCCAGGCGGCCGCGGCCACGGCCACGGCCAGGAGGCGGAGGCAGGCCTCGAGGCGCTCGCGCCGTGGCCGCGTGCGGTAGCGCCGCGGAGCGACGGCGACCGGGGCGCGCCAGGCGGTACCTACAGGCGCGCCCGTGCGGCGCTCCGTCTCGACGAGGGCGGCCGAGAACGGCGGCAGGGCGGCGTCCGACGGGCCGGCAGGCACGGGAGTGTCTCGACGGTGGTAGCAGGACACTGAAGCTCCCCACTTTCAGGATCTTCAACTTCCCCATCCTGACCGTCTACTTCCGGAAGGCATGAAAGCTGAGGGTGTACTTCCCACCGTCTTCTTCCGGGTCCAGCCGGCCGACCGGGCGGCATGGCGGGGCCGACTCGTTTGCGAACAGCTGGCGGGTGTCGTGGGATGAAGAGAGGTGCCGGGGGAGGGGCTCTGACCTCCCTCCCCGAGCTGACCCAGGGGAGCGTCACCTCCCATGGGCCGAGGGGAAGATACACCGCGCCGTGGCCAGGCGGCCAGGGGGAAACGTCCGCGGGAGCGGACCTGTCTGCGCCGGGGGTGCGGTGTCGTCGCCGTCGAACGGGAGCCGGCCGGCCAGCGCGTCGTAGAGCATGACGCCGACCGCGTACCAGTCGCTCGCCGCCCCGACCGGCTTCCCGAGCCCGACCTCGGGCGCCATGTAGGGCCCGGTGCCGACGACCTCGGACGGCCCGCCCTCGCGGTCGAACGCCTTCGGCCTCAGCTCGGCCGCGAGCCCGAAGTCGAGGAGCACGACGCGGCCCTCGGGCGTGACGAGGGCGTTCGAGGGCTTGAGGTCGCGGTGGAGCTTGCCCGCGCGGTGGAGGGCGGCCACGCCCTCGCAGAGCTGCCGGAGCGCGGCGCGCAGCCGCTGGCCGCGGTCCCGGCCGACGTGCTCGCGGAAGTCCCGGCCGAGGACGAGCTCCATGGTGAAGAACCAGCGGTCGCCCTCGCGGAAGAGCTCGTGGAGGGCGACGAGGTTCGGGTGGACGACGCCGGCGAGCGACCGGAACTCGCGCTTCAGGTCGTAGATCGAGCCCGGGTCGACGCTCGCGAGGGCCTTGAGGGCCACGGGCGCGCTTCGCTCCCGGTCGAACGCCTCGTAGACGACGCCGAACGCGCCCGCGCCGAGCTGGCGGCGGATCTCGAACCGGTCGGTCGCGGGGGCGGACATGCGGCTATTTGAGCCGCCCGGGCCCCGGCGGGAAGAGGGGGCGCGAGGCCGCGAGGCTCAGGCTCAGCGGCCGCCGACGACCTCGACGGCGAGCGGCTCGACCGGCGGCGCCCGCCCCGGGGCCGGCGCCGGCACGGGAGGATACGGCGGCGCATCCCAGTCGAGCCCGAGATCGGCGAGGCGGGCGCGGACGGCGCGCAGGTCCCAGACCTGCACGGTGGAGCCCTCGGCGGCCACGACGAGGCGGCTCGCGTCCGGGGCGAAGGCGAGCGCCGACTGGCTCGACGGCGACTCGAGGGCGACGAGCTCCGCGCCGCTCCCGACGAGCGGCGCATCCCGCGCGACATCCCGATGAAGGGCTACGACCACGTGGCCTCGCTCTTCAAGGGCGCGGGCGGGCCCGACGGGCAGCTCTCGCGCGCCGAGGCGAAGAGGCTCGTGGACCAGCTCCGGAAGGACGGGCGAGGCACCGAGGCGCTCGCGGCCGAGAACCTCTTCAAGATGATCGATGCCCAGGACGACGCCCCGGGGGCGCGCGTGACGGCCTTCGACCTCGGCCTCTCGCGCTCGTTCGTCCAGAAGAAGATGCTCGAGCGCCTCGACCCGGACGCGAACGGGTACTCGGCCGCCGAGATCGGCAAGATGTCGCCCACGGCGCGCGGCCTCACCGAGCTCGGGCAGCTCCTCGACCTGGCGGCGAAGCCCGGGCGCGTCCGCCACGAGGTCCCGGAGGCGGGGCTCGACCACGTGGCGGCGCTCATCAAGAACGCGGCCGGGACCGACGGCAAGGTCTCGAAGACCGAGCGGTCGCGGCTCCTCGACTCCCTCTACAAGCAGGGGCGCGGCACGGAGCACGTCGCCGTGGACCAGTTCTTCAAGTTCACGGACAACCGCACGCCTCCGGCATCCGGGAGCGTCACGCGCGCCGAGATCGACCGCGCCGCGGCCTACGCCAGGGAGACGCTCCTCCGGGCGAAGGACCGGAACGACAACGGCTACTCGAAGGACGAGATCGCGACCTTCTCGACGACCGCCAAGGGCTTCCTCGAGGTCGGACGCCTCCTCGACGCCGGGATCATCGCCCCGGCGGCCACGACGGGCGCTTCGGGCGCGACGGGCACGACGACCACGACGGGCGCGACGGGCGCCGGCGCGCGGACGGGCCCGGCCCTCGCGAGGGAGTTCGAGCGGCTCGCCGACGGGCTCCTCTACACGAGCGAGTCCGACTACCCCTACAAGGCGTTCTCGCGGCCCCTCGCCCCCGGGACCCCGCTCACCGAGGACTCCTTCCGGGGGGCGCTCGGCCTCGCGGCGAACGTCCCCGTCCGCTTCCGGAGCGCCGAGGAGTTCTTCGAGGGCTCGAAGGACCCCGACTCGTACGGGCCGGACGAGATCGCGAAGTACGCGGCCCTCGAGGCGGCCATGAAGCGCGACCTGACGGACCTGAAGTTCGTCTACGTCCAGGACGACGACGTCGTCGAGGCCCCGGTCTACCTCGTCGGGCGTGCTCCCGACGGCTCGATCGCCGGCCTCGAGTCGACGCGCATCTGGACCTGAGCCCCGCGGCGCGACGCTGCCGGCAGGAGGGGCGGCCGCCCGGACGGCCGGGCCGGCGACCGCAAGCCGGGCGCCGCGGCCGGCGGAAGCTTGCCCGGGCCCCGGGCCAGGGAATAGGATCGCGTCGTGCCTTCCGGACCCATGCAAGCGCCCACCGGGCGCGGCCTCGGCCTCGGCCTCGTCCTCGTGCTCGTCGTCGCCGCGGCGCTCGCGGCCGGGCGGAGCGGGACGGGCGGCCGGACCACGTCCGCCGCCGGCGCCGCCGGCGCCGCCGCCGCGCCCGCGTGCGTGCTCGTGGGGCGCGCCGTCCTCCCGGCCCTGACGTTCGCCGAGGGGCCGACCTCGGGCTCGTTCCTCGGGACGGCGCCGATCCGCGGCGTGACGCCGCCGTTCCCCGGGAAGCAGCCGGTCCAGGGGTTCTCGGCCCTCGTGGCGAGCGGCGACGGGACGTACCTCGCCCTCGCCGACAACGGGTTCGGCGACGTCGAGACGAGCGCCGACTTCGAGCTGCGGGTCTACACGATCCGCCCGGACTTCCGCACGGCGCAGGGCGGCACGGGCGCGATCGCGGTCCTCGGGTCCGTCGCCCTCCGCGATCCCTCGGGGCGCGTGCCCTTCGCGATCGTCAACGGGTTCACGGCCGAGCGCGTCCTGACGGGCGCCGACCTCGACCCGGAGTCGCTGGCGCGGGCCCCCGACGGGACCCTCTGGATCGGCGACGAGGTCGGGCCCTTCCTGCTCCACTTCGACGCCGGCGGGACGCTCCTCGAGGCTCCGATCGCGCTCCCGGACCTCGACCGGCCGGGGCTGGACGTGCGTTCGCCGCAGAGCCCGCTCGCCGAGGAGGGCGCCGCCCTGCGCGTCCTCCAGGCCGTGCGGGCGCGAGGGCGGCGGCTCGGCGCGCGCGCCGACCCCGTCTGCTCGCCCTGGCACCTGCTGCTCGCGGACGGCGACCCGCGGACGCACGTCCCGCACCGCGAGGCGCCGCCCGAGGGCTCCGGGCTCGCCCCGGCCTCGAGCGAGATCTTCGACGTCGGCTCGCTCCGGCGGGCGGGCTTCCCGGTCGTCGTCTGGACCGTGAACGACGAGGCGCGGATGCGCGACCTCGTGGGGCTCGGCGTCGACGGGATCATCACCGACCGGCCCGACCGGCTCCTCACCGTCCTCCGGGACCTCGAGGCGCGCCTGGCGCCCGGCGCGCCGGGCTTCTTCCTCGCGGACGGCCGGATCGACCGGGCGCGCCTCGACGTCCAGGGGCACCGCGGGGCGCGCGACCTCCGGCCGGAGAACACGCTGCCGGCGATCGAGGCCGCGCTCGACCACCTCGTGACGACGGTCGAGGTCGACTGCGGGGTCACGAGCGACGGCGTGCCGGTCTTAGGGCACGATCCCGAGGTCTCGTCGCGCACGACGCGCCGGGCGGACGGCGCCCCGTACGGGCCCGCGGACGAGGTCGCGATCCGGGACCTCGCGCTCGCGGACCTTCAGGCGCGCTTCGTCGCCGACCGCCTCGCCCGCGGGGCCTCGCAGGAGAACGACCTCGCGCTCTCGCCGGTCTCGGTCGCGTTCGCCGAGGCGACCGGGCTCCCGCACCCCTATGCCATCCCGAGCCTGGCGGAGGTCCTCGCCTTCGTCGACGCCTACGCGCGCCACCACGAGACGGGGCCGGGCCGCGCCCACCCCTTCGCCCGCATCCGGGCCGCGAACGCCCGCGCCGTGCGATTCAACGTCGAGACGAAGACGGACCCGCGGCGCGAGGGCGAGGGCGCGGGGGCGACGCCCCCGCTGGACGCCGCCTCGTTCGCGCGCGCCGTCGCGGAGGCGATCCGGGGCGCCGGCCTCGAGGAGCGGGCGGACATCCAGAGCTTCGACTTCCGGACGCTCCTCGAGGTCCAGTCGAGCCACCCGCGGATCCGCACGGTCTGCCTCTTCGGCGACTTCCCCGTCGTCGCGGGCGCCCCGCCCGGTGTCTCCGGGGACGGGGCCAACCTCCAGCCGGTCGGAGGCCGCCCGTCGCCCTGGCTCGCCGGCCTGCCCTGGCCGTACCGCGCGACCGCGCGCGCGCACCCGCCGCGGGCGCGGACGAGCGGCGGCTTCGAGGGCCTCGCGATCTCGCCCGATGGGGCGCGCCTCTACCCCCTCCTCGAGAAGCCGCTGGCCGGCGACGATCCGGGCGCGCTCCTCATCCACGAGATCGACATCGCGTCCCGCCGCTCCACGGGCGCGCGCTGGCGCTACCCGCTCGAGCCCGGGGCGACGGCGATCGGCGACCTCGTCCTCGTCGGCGAGCGCCGCGGCCTCGTCGTCGAGCGCGACGACTCGGAGGGCGACCTCGGCGGCCTGAAGCGCCTGTACGTGATCGAGCTCGGCCCGCCCGGCTCCACCGCCTCGAAGCGCCTCGTCGCCGACCTGTTGCGGATCGACGACCCGGCGCTCCTCTCCCTCCCGGGGCTGCCGGGCGACGTCGGACTCGGCCGGCGCTTCGCCCTCCCCTTCTGGACGATCGAGGGGCTCGTCGTCGCCGGGCCGGACGAGGTCCTCGTCCTCACGGACAACAACTTCCCCTTCTCCTGCGGCCGCCACGTCGGCGCGGGCGCGCCCGACGACACCGAGATCGTGCGGCTGCGGCTCGCGAGCCCGCCCGACGGACGCTGAGGGCGCATCGGCGGGTCCGGTCCCGGTGCCCTGCCCCCTCCCCCTCCTCCCCCTCCCCCTCTCCCCTCGCCCGTCGCCCCTGCCCCACCCCCGGATCCCAAGCCCCGAACCCGCCCCCCGGGAGTGGGCTTGGTTCGAGGGCAGGGGCCGGGGTCGGGAACCGGGTACCGGGATGCGGGATCGGCACGGGGACGGGAACGGAGACGGGGTAAAGCGATGCCGGAGGCCTCCATGGAGAGCGCCCCGCCCCGCTCGAGCGTCCCGGGAACCCTTGACGGCGCGATCCCCGGGCGGTAGGCAGGGTGACGTGCGCCCGTCCCCTGCCCGCCTCGTGCTCGTCGCGCTCGTCGCCGCCGGTCCCGTCGCCGCCGGTCCCGGCTGCGCGACGATCTTCTCCGGGACGAGGCAGCGGGTCACGTTCCGGTCGACGCCCCCGGCCCGGGTCTTCGTCGACGGACGCGAGGTCGGGACGACGGAGCTCTCGGTCCCCATCCCCCGCCAGCCGGGGGCGCACGTCCGCTTTCACGCCGAGGGCCACGCCGACGCGACGGTCGTGCTCCACGGGCACCCGAACCCCGTCACGCTGCTGAACCTCCCCCTCTTCCTCCTCGGGATCCTCCCGGGGATCGTGGGCTTCGCCGTCGACCTCATCACCGGCGCCTTCTGGGACCTCTCCCCGGACGACGTCTTCGTCACGCTCGATCCGCCCCGCGGCGCGCCGCGCTGAGCGGAGCGCGCGGAAGCCGAAACCCCTTCCTTGCCGCGCGCTCCGCGGCGGGGGGTTCGGGGGGCTGAGTCTCGAGCGGGCCCCGTCTCGCCCACCGGTCCTCGACGGCGAGCCCGGGCACGCGCGAGAGGTGGCGCACGTCGCGCGGATCCACATGAGCTTCAGGGTCCAGGTGGACGACGGGCTCGCGGGCGTCAGGCCCCGCCGAACCCCGGCGCGTAGACCGCGGCCAGGCGGTCGGGACGGCGGATCCCCTCGCCCGTCATGAACCCGTCGGCGACGCCGGCGAGGACCGCGCCCTCGGCGCCGCCCGCGAGCGCGCCCAGGCGGCGGCGGGCGACGGCGGCCACGAGGGCGAGGCCGTCGGCCTCCGCGGCGGCGATCGCCTCGCGGACGAGCGCGCCCGCCCGGGCGACCGCGGACGCCCCGCCCGAGGACGCGACCGCCCCGGCGCGGAGGAGCAGGCCGAAGGCGCGGGCCGGGCCGGAGCCCTCGCGCGCGAGGCGGGCGGCCTGGCGGCGGGCCTCGTCGAGCGCGGGCGGGGCGGCGGCCAGGGCCAGCCGGCCGCGCAGCCAGCCGGCGTACGTGCGGATGAACTGCATGCGGGTGAGGAGCGAGCGGTCCAGCTCGTCGAAGGCCCGGGCCGGCGGACCGGGCAGGCCCTCGTAGAGGGCGAGCTCGGAGCGGGCCGCGAGCTCGTACCAGTGCTGGAGGTGGTAGCCGGTCCCGGCCGCCGGAGCCCAGGGCCGGCGCTCGAGCTGCCGGCGCGCGCCCGCGGGGTCGTCCTCCGCCAGCCAGACGACGTTGAAGATGCGGGCGATCGAGGCCTCGACGTAGCGGTCGCCGCGGCGGACGGCGTCGCGCAGGTGCTCGTGCACGAGGGGCCGGACCTCGCGGAGGCGCCCGAGGCTCAGGAGGACGAAGAGCCGCACGAGCCGCGTCGTCGAGAGCTCGGGCACCATCCCCGGGACGGCCAGGATGCGCGCCTCGGCCTCGGTCAGCCCGCGCTCGGCCTCGGCGAGCCGTCCGGCGAAGAAGGCCGTGAACCCGCGGCAGAGGGCCGCGTGGGCGATGGCCTCGGGCCGCCCGTCCGCCAAGGCCAGCTCCCGGACCCGCTCGACGAGCCCCAGGACCCGCGGGTAGACCCGCGCGCCGGCGGTCGCGACGAGGTTCGCCTCGGCGACGAGCGCGCGCACGATCCGCAGGCGCTCGCCGCAGGCGAGGGCGAGCCTGAGCGCCCGCGCCACGAACGCCGCCCCCCGGATGGGGTCGCCGCCCGCCATGACGTTCGCGATCGCGTAGAGCGCGTCGGCGCGCCGGAGCTCCGCGGCCGGGACGTCGCGCTCCTCGCGGGCCCGGAAGCCGAGCCCGCGCAGCCTGAGGACCCCCCGGTGGAAGGCGAGCGAGAGGATGGCGCGCCCGGGCGTCCGCGGCCAGCGCACGCCGACCTCGGCGAGCAGGCCGCGCACGACCTCGTGGCCCTCCTCCACGTGCCCGCTCCCGGCGAGCTGGCGCGCCGCCTCGACCCGGCAGCGCATCCGCCCGTCCGGCGGCGCCCCCTCGGCCGCCGCGAGGAACGCCGCCGCCGCCTCGCGCCCGCGCCCGGCGTTGCCGAGCGCCTGGCCGAGCGCGGTCCCGAGCGCGCGGGCCCGCGCCGGGTCGGGGCGACCGAGCTCGAGGGCCTTGCGGTACAGCTCGGCGGCCCGGTCGAAGGCGAGGGCCCGGGCCGCCCGCTCGGCGGCGCGCTCGGCGTGGCGCGCGGCCCGGTCCGTCTCGCCGGCGGCCTCGAGGTTCGAGACGAGGGCGCTCGGGTCCGAGTCGGCCGCGCCCGTCCGCTCGAGCGCGTCGGCGAGCCGGCCGTAGAGCGCCCGCCGCGTCCCGGCGTCGAGCGAGGCGACGACCGCCTCCTGGACGCGATCGTGGTAGGTCTCGACCGGGTCGACGTCCCGCGCGCCGAGGGTCCGCAGGAGCCGGCCGCCGCGCAGCTCGGCGTAGCGCCGGACGCCCTCGGCGGCGTCGAGCCCGGCCGCCTCGACGGCCGCGCCCTGCGGGATCGGCGCGCCGGCGAGGGCGACGACCGCGACGAGGCGCCGCGCCGGCTCGTCGAGCCGCGAGACGCGCGCCCTCAAGACCTCGTCGAGGCGCGGGCCCGCTCCCTCGCCCAGGGTCCCGGACGCCTCCAGCGAGCCGGCGAGCTCCTGGATGAAGAGCGGGTGGCCCTTCGCCTCCGCGGCGATGGCCGCCGCCTCCACCGCCACCGCCCCCCGGGCCTCGATGAGGATGCGCGCGAGCTCGCGCGCTTCCCCGGCCACGAGCGGCTCGAGCCTGATGTCGCACCCCTCGCAGGGCGCGCCGGCGGCCGCGGCCGCCGCCCCGGGCCCGCCGCCGCCGGCGCGCAGGGTGGCGACGAGGAGGAGCGCCGGCGCGTCCGGCGGGTCGAGGACCTCGTCGAGGAGCACGAGGCTGTCGCGGTCCGCCCACTGGAGGTCGTCCACGAACAGGACGAGCGGGCCGCGGTCGGCGAGCCGCGCGAGCAGCTCGCGAAGCCCCTGGAACCCCCGCGACCGGAGCTCCGCCGGGTCGGGCGTCTCGGCCGGGACGGCGGCGGCCCCCTCGAGCCCCGGCACCCGCCCCAGCACGGGGAACAGGCGCACGAGCGCGGCCACGTCGCGGTCGCGCGGCAGGAGGCGCGCGGCCTCGACCGGGTCGAGGCGGCGCAGGCGGTGGCTCAGGGCGTCGACGAGCCCGTCGAACGCCTTGAACGGGACCGACTCGCGCTCGTAGCAGCGGCCGGCCAGCACGGACGCGCGCGGGTCGCGCTCGGCGAGATCGGCGAGGAAGCGGCGGACGAGGGCCGTCTTCCCGAGCCCGGACTCGCCGTGGACGCGCACGACGAACGCGCCGGCGCGGCTGCGGGCGAGCGCGTCGCCGAGCGCCGTAAGCTCCCGCGCCCGCCCGACGAAGGGCGCCCGCAGCGCCAGGAGGGAGGCCTCGCCCGGGACGGGCGCACCCCGGCCGGGGCGGGCGCCCGCGCCCACGCCGGCCCCGGCGCCCGCCGCCCGCAGGCGGGCGATCACCTCCGGCCCCGAAGGGCGGGCCGCCGGGTCGAGCCGCAGGAGGTCCCGGCAGAGGGCGTCCAGGTCCTCCGGCACCCCGGGCACGAGGGCCCGGGGCGGACGCGGCTCGGTCGTGAGCTTGCGGACGACCACCTCGTGGGCCGCGCCCTCGATCGGCATCGCGCCCGTGAGCGCGCGGTAGAGGATGACGCCGACCGAGTACCAGTCCGCCTCGGGGCCGATGGCGCTCGATGAGACCTGCTCGGGCGCCACGTACTCGGGCGTCCCGCAGAACCCGACCTCGGTGACGTCCTCCGCGGCGGCGTCCGCGATCAGGCCGAAGTCGAGGAGGACGACGCGCCCCGGAGGCGTGACGAGCACGTTCGACGGCTTGATGTCGCGGTGGACCTTGCCGGCCGCGTGAAGGAAGACGAGGCCCTCGGCGAGCTGGAGCAGGGCCGGGCGCAGGCGCCCCTCGTCGCCGCCCCCGGGCCGCGGCCCCCGGAGGTCGGCGCTCGCCGGGGAGGCGGCGCCGGGCGCGACGGGCCCGAACGAGCCCGTGGCGGCGACCGTCACGGCCTGGGGCTCGACCCCGGCGTCGGGTCGCACGTGCTCGATGAAGTCCCTTCCGGGGACGAGCTCCATCGTGAAGAACCACCGGCCGTCCTCGCAGCAGAGCTCGCCGAGCGAGACGAGGTTCGGGTGGTGGAGGTCGGCGAGCGCCCGGAACTCGCGCTTGAAGAGGTAGAGCGCCTGCGGATCGAGATCCTTGAGGGTCTTCAGGGCGACGCGGACGCCGCGCTCGCGGTCGAACGCCTGGTAGACGACGCCCATGCCCCCGGCGCCGAGCCGGCACTCGATGGCGAAGCGGGCGAGCCGGGAGGGCTCGCCCGCCGCGACCGGACCCGGCGCCGGCTCCCCGGCCGCCCCGGTCTCAGGCCCCATCGGCGCCCGGGGTCCCCGTCGCGGGCAACGCTTCGGCGCCGTCCCCGACCGGCCCGCGGGCGACCGGATGGACGAGGCGGATGGGGCGGAAGAGGCGGATGGGGCGCGTCGGGAGCGTGGTCATGGCCGGCCCTCCCGCGGGCGAGGCGGCGCACGGACGGGGAGGCTCACGCGTTCGCCGGAACGGGTCCACTATAGGCCGCGGCCGGCGATCCGGCAAGCCCGCCGCCCGCGCGCTCGGCTCAGACCGTGTGAATCTTCCGATTCACACGCTCTTCGCCGGTCTTCGTCTTCGGGGGGCTCCGCCCCCCGAACCCCCCGCAGCCGAGCGCGCGGCAAGGATTTGGCTTCGGGCTTCCGCGCGCTCGGCTCAGTCTCAGACCGTGTGAATCTTTCCGATTCACACGCTCTTCGCCGGTCTTCGTCTTCGGGGGGCTCCGCCCCCCGAACCCCCCGCAGCCGAGCGCGCGGCAAGGATTTGGCTTCGGGCTTCCGCGCGCTCGGCTCAGATCCCCGGCACGAGCATGGCCGCCATGCGCACCGGCTCGACCACCTGCTGCTCGGCGAACCAGGCGTCGGCGGCGGCGACGAGCGCGCGCCCCTCGTCGCCGCCCAGGAGCTCGCCCCGGCGGCGGCGGGCGGCGGCGGCGAAGAGCATCATGTCGGTCGCCTCGAACCCGGCGACGGCCGCGGCCAGGCGGGCGGCCGCGCCCTCGCGGTCCCCGCGCCGCGCGGCGACCCCGGCGCGGAGGGCGGCGGCGAGCGGGTCGCTCCACGGCATGGCCTGCTTCTCGAGGTGCCGCGCGTCCTTCGAGGCCGCGCGCAGCAGGGCCTCGAGGTCGGCCGCGCCCTCGGCCGCCGCGCCCAGGGCCGCCCGGGCGCGCAGGTGGACCATGAAGATGTCGATGTACTGGATGCGGAGCAGGAGGGAGGCCTTGAGCGCCGGCCAGCGGCCGGTGACGCGGGCGTGGGCCTTCAGCCCCTCGCCCCGGTAGAGGTCGATCTGGGTCCGGGCCTGCAGCTCGTGGTAGTGCTGGACGTGGAACCCCTGCTGCGACCAGCGCTCCATGATGTCGTCGAGCTCGTGGGTCGCTCCCTCGGGATCGGCGGCCGCGAGCCAGACGGCGTTCGAGAGCCCGAGCGAGAGGTTCGTCGCCCCGAAGAGGTCGCCGCGCTGCTCGGCGTCGTCGAGCTGGGTGCGCACGCGCGCCGTCATCTCGACGATCTCGCCCAGGTAGAAGAGCGAGAGGACGCCGAAGAGGCGCGCGCTCGCGATCTCCCAGACCGCGCCCGTGCAGCGCTCGCGCAGGATCGACTCGGCCTCGTCGCAGAGCCGGCGCGCCGCCTTCCAGCGCCCCTCGAGGAAGGCGGCGATCCCGGTCATGGACGTCGAGAGGCCGAGGGCGTGCGGGTGCCCGACCCTGCGGGCGAGGGCCATCGCCTCCTCGACGATCCACGCCGTCCGCTCCCGCTGCGGGCCGCCCGCCGTGGCCGAGTAGCCCGCCTCCATGGCGAGCGCGCGCGAGATCCGGTACGGCTCGCCGGCGCGGAGGCCGAGGAGGAGGTGGCGCGTCTGGAAGTCCGCCCCGCGGATCGTGTCGACGACGCCGAGCCCGGTCGCGACCGACCAGCAGACGTCGATGCGCGCGAGCTCCTCGGCCGCGACCTGCGAGGCGTCCCGCTCCTTGAAGCGGAGGCCGCGGAGGCGGAGCTGCGCCCGCCGGAAGAGGAACGACAGGAGCGCGCGGAGCGGCGTCTTCGCGAGGCCCATGCCCAGGGCGTCGAGGACGGCCCGGATGGCCTCGAGCCCGCGGTCGATGTGACCGCTCCGGAGGAGGTTCTCGGCGGCGCGCCGCTTGAGCTCGAGGGCCTCGGCCGCCGCCGCGCCGGCGGCCGCCTCGAGGTAGACCAGGGCCGCCTCGGCGCCGCGGCCGGCGTTCGCGAGCGCGTCGCCGAGCTTCGTCCGCAGCGCCCGCGCCGCCTGCGGCTCGAGGCGCCGCTGCTCGAGGGCGAACCGGTAGAGGCGCGCCGCCCGGTCGAAGGCCAGCGCCTCGGCGGCCTTCTCGGCGGCCGCGGTCGCGAACTCGCCGGCGCGCTCGCCGTCGCCGGCCCCGGCGTGGTGGACGGCGAGCGCCTCGGGATCGGCCCGGCCCCAGGCCCCGAGCGCGAAGGCGAGCCGCTTGTGGTGGTCGCGCAGGACGTCGGCGGCGAGGTCGCCGGCGGCCGTCTCGCGGATGCGGTCGTGGTAGCACTCGACCTCGTCGTCGTCGCGCGTGCCGCGCGTCCTGATCAGGTGCCCGGCCCGCAGGACCGGGACGGCGCCCCGCTCCTCGGGCCCGAGGCCCGACGCCTGGAACGCGACCGCCTGCGCGAGCGGCCGCCCGGCGACGGCGACGGTCTCGAGCAGCCGCAGCGCCGGCGGCGGCAGCCGCTTGAAGCGGGCGCGCAGGACCTCGGCGAGCGTGATCCCCGAGCCCGAGTCGAGGATGGCGGCACCGGCCGCGGACCGCACGTACTGGACGAGCTCGTCGACGAAGAGCGGGTTCCCCTGCGACTCCTTGGCGATGGCGTCGGCGACGGCCTCGAGCGCGCCGGCGCCGGCGTCGGCGCCGCCCCCGTCCGCCCCCTCGTCCACGAACGCCCGGAGCTCGGGAGTGGTCCGCGCCCGCGCGGCCGCGCGCAGCGCCTCGTCCGAGCGCCAGGTGTCCACCTGGGCCACCTGGGCCCCATCGGCGACCCCGCCGCCGCCGTCGCCGTCCTCGCCCAGCAGCTCGAGCGCGAGCTCGCGCGCCTCGGCCGGGCCGAGGGGCCCGACGACGACCTCGCGCAGCTCGCAGGCGGCGGCCCGCGGCCGGAGCAGCGCCCGCAGGACCGGGCTCGTCTCCGCATCCTCGCTCCGGTAGCAGCCGACGAGGAGGAGGGCCGGCGGGTCGGGCGGCCGCAGGAGGTCGTGGAGGAGGGCCGCGCTGTCGACGTCGCCCCACTGGAGGTCGTCGATGAAGAGGACGAGCGGCCGGCGGTCGGCGAGGCGGGCGAGCAGCTCGCGGAGCGCGCTGAAGGCGCGCCGGCGCAGCTCCTGCGGGTCGGGCGACTCGGCCGCCCGGCGCGGCGCCTCGGCCACGGCCTCGACGCGCCGGAGGACCGGGAAGAGCCGGGCGAGCGTCAGCACGTCCCGCGGCAGGAGGGCCTCGCACTCGAGGCGCGGCAGCTTCATGAGGTGCCGCGAGAGCGCGTCGATCAGCGTGTCGAACGCCTTGTACGGCACGGACTCGCGCTCGTAGCAGCGGCCGATGAGCGCGACCGCCTCGTCGCGGCGCGCGAGCTCGTCCACGAAGTGGCGCGCGAGCGCGCTCTTCCCCATGCCCGAGGGCCCGTGGACGTAGACCGTGACGGCCCGGCCCTTGAGCGTCGCCTCGAAGGCCTCGCGGAGCCCGGAAAGGTGCCGCTCGCGCCCGACGAGCGAGAGCGCCGCCGACATGGCCCCCGACGGGGTCGGCGGGCGCAGGCCGCCGCCCTCGCCGTCCGCCGGCCCCGCGCCCAGGCGCCGCAGGACCTCGCGCCCCGTCGGGCGCGCGAGCGGGTTCCGGCTCAGGAGCTCGAGGCAGAGGCGGTTCAGGTCGTCCGGGACGGTCGGCTCGAACGACCGGGGCGGCGGCGGGTCGAACTTCTGCTTGTTGACGAGCACCTGCATGAACGTCCCGAGGTGGGGGACGCGGCCCGTCAGCGCCTCGTAGAGCATGGCCCCGACGCTGTACCAGTCGCTCGCCTCCGAGAGCGGCTGGGCGGCGGCCTGCTCGGGCGCCATGTAGGCGGCGGTCCCGACGAGGCCGGTCTCGTCGGTGCTCGCGCCCGGGCGGCTCGTCTCGAGCTCGGCGACGAGCCCGAAGTCGAGGATCACGACCCGGCCCTCGTCCGTGACCAGGACGTTCGGCGGCTTCAGGTCGCGGTGGAGCTTGCCGGCGGCGTGGAGCGCGGCCACGCCCTCGGCGAGCTGGCGGAGCGACGAGCGCAGGCGCCCGAGGTTGAGGATGCCGGCGCCCGCGCCGGCGCCCGCGCCCGCGTCCCCGCCGCCGCCCGGCTCCGCGACCCGGCCCGACGTCCCCGTCCGCGCGGGCACCGGCGGGCGATCCATCATCGTGTCCGCGCAGGCAAAGCCCTTGTCGGCGCGGATGTGCTCGAGGAAGCTCACGCCCTGCACGAGCTCCATCGTGAAGAACCAGACGTCGCCCTCGGAGACGAGCTCGTGGAGGGCGACGAGGTTCGGATGGATGACATCGGCGAGCGCGCGGAACTCCTGCTTGAAGCGGTAGAGGGCGGCGGGGTCCACCTGGACCAGGGTCTTGAGCGCGACGGTGGCGCGGCGCTCGCGGTCGTGGGCCTCGTAGACCACGCCGAAGGCCCCGGCCCCGAGCCGGCGTCTCACCTCGAACCGCTCGGTGCCCCGGAAGTCGCCGATGTCTTGAGCGCCCGAGGTCAAGCGCTATTGAAGTACCATCGGGCGCCCGCCGCGACAAGCACCGTGGGCCGGGACGGCCCTCGACGGCCGCGATGATCGCGACCTTGCGTTTCGCCCGAGCGGGCGGTAGACTCCGCAACCGGGAAAGGGGAGACCGAAAACCGCGGATAGGGGGGCACACATGCCACTCGCTCACGACCACAAGTTCTCGATCGGTGACCCGGCCGCTCTCAAGGCGCTCGTCGAGAAGCTCGACAATCACGGAGCCAAGCAAACGCACAAGCGCAACCGCCTTCTCAAGGCGGTGAAGAAGGCAGAGGACATCGCGAAGTCGGCGTCGGGGAAGAACCCGAAGAAGAAGTACAAGCCCGAGGAGATCGCCTTCTACCACGGGCTGCTGACGGGCTACTCGGTCGCCCTGATGCTCTAGCCGTCGGCGTCGCCGCGCCGCAGCGCACGCCTCTTTCGCGAGCGGGGTCGCCGCCCGGGCGCGCACCCCGCTCGCCGTCTTTCTACCCCTCGAGCTCGATCTTCTCGAGCACGTCCTCGTCGTCGAGCGTGGGCGAGGGCAGCGTCTCGAACGTGTCCCGGAAGAGCAGGAAGAGCGGGGCGACGAAGGCGTCGGCCGTGTCGCCGTACCGCCCGCGGTAGGTCGAGGTGAGCTTCGAAAGGTCCGGGTCGGCGCTCTCGTAGTCGTCGTCCGCGTCGGCGCGCCAGACGAGGGCGCCGTCGCGCGCCCGCACGAGCCGGGCCGTCAGCGCGATCTCGACGTCCTCCTCGTCGCGGGCGAGGACGCGCGCGCGCAGGATCAGGATCCCGTCGAGCCTCGAGCCGAGCTTCTGGATCTCGGCCGGCGCCGGAGACCCGGCCGCCTCGAGCCGGCCCGACTTCAGGACGAGATACTGCGTGTGCTGCTGGATGTGCTTCCGCGCGATCGCGGCCATGAGCTCGGGCAGGTCGTGCGGCCCGTCCTCGACCGGCAGCGCGTAGACGCCGATGCGCTTGAGCGTGAGGCGGTCCTTCGTGTCGTAGTCGCGCCGGAGGTACGTCGAGTGGACGGGGCCGCAGCCCGCCGCCAGCGCGAGCAGCGCCGCCGCCGGGAGGATGAAGCTACGCGCCCGCACCGGCCGGCTCCTTTCCCGCCGCCCCGTTGCCCCCCGCGCCCCCCGCCCCGCCCGCCCCGCCGGCCCCGCCCGACCCGCCCCCGCCCGACCCGGCGCGCGCCGCCCGCCGGTCGGCCACGACCTGGAGGAGGGCCGGCATGAGCGAGAGCGCGACGAACAGGGCCGTCACGAGCCCGACGCAGGCGAGCTTCCCCATCGACTTCAAGCCGCCGTGGTCGGCCCAGAGCAGGGCGCCGAAGCCGGCGATCGTCGTCAGCATGGAGGCCGCGATCGGGCCGCTCGAGTGCCGCACGGCGACCGCCGCCGAGCCGCTCTCGACGAAGCGGTGGTAGAGGTAGACCCCGTTGTTGATCCCGTAGCCGAGGATGAGCGGGAAGATGACGAGGTTCATGAAGTTGACCTTCGTCCCGAGCGGCGGCAGGGCGCCGAGCATCCAGACCATGCCGGCGAGCAGCGGGATGAGGGCGAGGAGCGCGCCCGAGAAGCTCCGGAAGTCGATGAGCACGATCATCAGGATGAGCACGGCCGTGAGCCCGACGCTGCGCCAGCCGTCCTCCATGACGATCCGCGCGAGGTAGGCGTAGATGATCGCCATGCCCGTCGAGTAGAAGGTCTGGCCGTCGTCCGTGCGGACCTTCTCCATCTCGTCGGCGAACTGGAAGAGGTCGCGCCCGTCCCAGAGCGAGACCTTGGGGTAGATGAAGGTCACCCACCCCTGGTGCCGGCTCTCCGGGACGGCCTGGAACTGCTCGCGGTAGTACGTGGGCATGTCCTCGAGGCCGAACGGCTTCGCGTCGAGCGCCCCGACCGCCAGGTCGAAGAGCTTGCGCTGCTCGTCCGGGAGCAGCTCGACGTCGATCCGCTTCAGGTCCCTCTCCGTCTCCGCCTTGAGCCGCGCCAGGATGGGCTCGTTCTGCCGCTGCTGCTCCTCGGGCGGGAGGAAGGAGAAGATCGAGATCACGGCGTCGACGCTCGGGAAGCGCGCGCGATCGCGCGGGAAGCTCGTCGCCCGGTCGCCGCAGAGGTAGCGGTAGAGCTTGCGCGTCTCCTCGATGTCCTTCGTCCGGATCGCGACCGGGTCCGACGAGATCTTGAAGCGCTCGTTGATCTCGCCCTGGAGCCGGATCGACTCGCGGTCGGGCTCCATGAGCGAGCGCGAGTCGTAGTCGAACTGGACGCGCGAGACGAGCAGGCCGGCCCCCGCCGTCAGCAGCACGCAGGCCCCGAGCACGGTCCGCGCGAACGGCAGGTGCCCGCCCTCGGCGGCGCCGTAGACGCGGTCGAACGAGTGCGGGAGCGCGCGCAGGAGCACCCTGTCGACGAGCGCCGGGCGGACGCGCGAGAGGACGAGGAACACGAGCGGGATCGAGAGGTAGAGCGTGAGGGCCACGATGAGGAGCCCCGCCCCCGCGAGCAGGCCGAAGTGCGTGAACCCCTGGAACCGGCCGATCATGAGGCAGAAGAAGGCGCCGGCCGTCGTCGCGGCGCTCGTCGCCGCCGCCGACCCGCAGTGGACGATCGTCTCGTGGATCGCGGTCGAGAGGTCGCCGGCGGCGCGGCCGTACTCCTCGCGCAGCCGGTAGAGGAAGTGGATGCCGTAGTCGATCCCGAGCCCCGAGAGGATGCCGCCGAGCATGGCCGTGACGACGTTCAGCCGCCCGACCACGAGGTAGGTGAAGCCGAAGGTGTAGAGGACGCCGAGCCCGAGCCCGAAGACGAGGGCCAGGACGAGCGACGCGCGGCGCAGGAAGAGCATGAGGATCGTGATGATCCCGATCGCGGAGATGATGGATGTCGGCCCGAGGCTCTGCTTGATCGCGTCCGAGTCGTCGAGGTTGAGCTTGTAGCCGCCCGTGTAGCCGTACGTGATCGTCGCCCGCCCCTCCTTCGGCGGGATCGGGTCGAAGGCGCTGCCCTGCTCCATGCGCACCCCGATGCGGGCCGCCTCCTCGCTCGCGCCGAAGTCGGCGAAGAGCGCCTCGAGCTTCGCGACGACGCCGCGCGTCGACTCGAGGTCCGTCGCCGCCCCCTTCGGCTTCACGAGCAGGAGGAGCATCTTCTTGTCGCGCGAGATGTAGTAGTCGTCGTCGATGCCCTTCTTGCCCATCGCCCGGTACTTCTCGACGATGTCCTCGACCTTCTTCGCCAGGGCCTTCTCCTTCTCCCCGGCCTCGTAGATGTCGACGTAGAGCGGATCCGACGCCTTCTTGATCTCGCGCCGGACCTGGCGCAGGAGGTAGGGCGCGTAGAGGCGGCACGTCTCGAGCTCGTCCGGCTCGAGGTAGTAGGCGATGTGCTTCCGGATGAAGCTCGTGTCGACCTTGTACGTGACGTAGCGGATCTCCGGCATCGCCCGGATCTTCAAGGCGAGCGTGTCCGCCGTCTGCTTCAGGCGCGCCTCGTCGTCCGACTTGAGCGGGACCATGAGGAAGCCCGTCCCGCCGATCATCTCGGAGATGACCTTCAGCTCCTTGACGGCCACGAGCTCCTGGTCGATGAGCTTGATCTGGTTGCTCTCGATCTCGAGGCGCAGGGTGGCGAGAAGCGAGAGCGCGCCGAGCGCCACCAGCCCGGCGAGGAACGCCCACGGGTAGCGGACGAGGAGCTGGGCGACGGTGCCGATGACGAGGCGCTTCATGTCCCCCGACTAGCTCCCCGTGCCCGCCTTCGCCTTCGCCTTCGCCTTCGCCTCGGCGACCTTCTTCCGCAGCGTCGCCAGGAGGTGCTTCGGGCCGCCCTCGTCGAGGAGCGGGATGATCTGGTCCTCGCGGATGCCCGCGAGGGTCGACTCGCCGCTCGCGTCCTCGGTGTCGTAGATGAGCCACTGGCCGTCGATCTTGCGGAGGAGGTACTCGATCGTGATCTCGTCCTTCTTCACCTGGCTGTGGATCACGATCAGCGACCGGATCCGGGCCTCGCCCTTGGCCTCGTCGATGCGCGCCGGCTCGTACTCGATATGGAGGGCGGTCTCCGCCTTGGCGAAGAGCTCGCGCGCCTTCGGGAACGACGTGGCCTTGAGGAGGTAGGCGAAGCCGTCGACGAACTCCTTGCGCTCGGCCTCGGTCAGCTCGTTCCAGGTCTCGTCGAGCAGGGTCCTGCACATGGCCTCGTAGGCGACGAACGAGGCGGCCAGGTCGTCCTTCGACTGGCGGATCGCGCCGATGAGCGTCTTCACGGGCTTGCGGGCCGCAAGCTGGGCCTCGGTCAGGCCGTCGTCTTCCTCCTGGGCGAGGGCGGCGGCCGGGCCGAGGGCGGCGAGCGCGAGCGCGGAGCACAGGGCGAGCGCGGCGAAGGCGCTGGCAGGGGCGAAGATCCGGCGCGGCAAGGGGACCTCCTCTCGTTCGGCGGGGTTTCCGACCGGCGGATGTTATCACACCCGTCCGACACTGTCAGCCCGAGTACAATGGGGCGGCGTGGGGCGAGTCTTCGTATCGCGGGCGCTCCCGGGCGATGCGGCGCGCGCGCTCGCGGCCCGGCACGAGGTCTCGGTGTGGCCCGAGGACCGTCCGGTCCCGCGCGAGCGCCTCCTCGCGGAGGCTTGCGCCTGCGACGGCCTCATCGTCCTCCTCTCCGACCGGGTCGACGAGGCCGTGCTCGGCGCCGGGCGCGGGCGCCTCCGGGTCGTCGCCAACTACGCCGTCGGTCACGAGAACGTCGACGTCGAGGCCGCGCGCCGGCTCGGGATCGCCGTCTGCAACACGCCGGATGTGCTCACCGAGGCGACCGCCGACCTCGCCTTCGCGCTGATGCTCGCGGCGGCGCGGAGGATCCCGGAGAGCGAGCGCCTGGTGCGCGCGGGGCGGTGGGCGGGCGGCTTTTCGCCGGCGCTCCTGCTCGGCGTCCCCATCGCCGGGCGCGTGCTCGGCGTCGTCGGCGCCGGCCGCATCGGGCGGGCCGTCCTCGCGCGCGGGCGCGGGTTCGGCATGGACCTCCGCTACGCCTCGCGCCGGCCGCTCGCCCCGGAGGACGCGGCCGCCGCCGGCGCGCGCTTCCGGCCGCTCGACGACCTGCTGGCCGAGTCCGACTTCGTCTCGCTCCACGTCCCCCTCACGCCCGCCACGCGGCACCTCGTCTCGCGCGAGCGCCTCGCCCGCATGAAGCCGACGGCCGTTCTCGTCAACACCTCGCGCGGTCCCGTGGTCGACGAGGAGGCCCTCGCCGAGGCCCTCGCCGCCGGCCGCCTCCACGCCGCCGGCCTCGACGTGTTCGAGCGCGAGCCCGCCGTCCACCCGCGCCTGCTCGCCCTCGAGAACGCCGTCCTCACGCCCCACATCGGGAGCGCCACGCACGCCGCCCGGGCCGAGATGGCGCGCCTTTGCTGCGAGGGCGTCGACGCCGTCCTCGCCGGCCGGCGGCCGGCGAACCTGGTCGGGGACTGATCCCCCGATCGCCGCCCCTGCCCCTGCCCCTGCCCCCTGCCCCTGCCCCCTGTCCCTGCCCGCACGGCCATGGCGTTCCCGGTCGATCCGCGGGACGCGGGCGGCGAGGCGGACGCCGTTCGGCTACACTGCCGGGGAACCTCCCGCCCCCGAAGGAGGGTCCCATGACCTCGTCCGCCCGCCTGCAGGCACTCCGCGTCGCGCTCGTCGCGATCGGCGTCATCTCCATCGTCGGCGTCTACCCCCTCATCCTCGTCTGGCCGTCCGGCTGGCGCTGGCAGCCCAACCAGTCCGAGTACGAGCAGATGATCGTCGGCATCTACGCGACGCTCGGCGTGTTCCTGATCATCGCGGCGCGCGACCCGATGCGGCACCTGAGCCTCATCTGGTTCACGATCGTGTCGAGCGTCGTCCACGGCGCGATCATGGCCGCCCAGGCGGCCTTCGACCGCTTCGAGCGCTGTCACTTCATCGGCGACATCCCGACGCTGTTCGCGATCGCGGCGGTGCTGGCGGCGCTCACGCCGTGGCGCGCGCCGGAGAAGGAAGGGCCGGCGGCCGCCGTTCCCGCGGGCTAGTCGCCGCCGCCGCCGTCGCCCAGGCGGTCCCGCAGGGCCTCGAGCCGGCGCAGGACGGAGCGGGCGCCGTCGAGCCCGAGGTCGCGCGCGCGGCGGAGCGAGTCCGGGAAGCGCGTCTCCTTCCCGTCGCGGCGGACGAGGCCGGTGAGCGCCGGGCGCGCGCCCTCGGCGGGCGGGCGGACGCTCGTGCCCTCGGGGAAGTCGATCCGCTGCCACTTCCGGGCGAAGCCGTAGCGGCCGGTCGCCTCGTCGCGCTCGTGCGTGCGGACGACGATCCGGTCCTCGAAGACGCGGTACTCCTTGAGCCCGTGGCGGGCGTTCGGCCCGAGGCCGGGGGCCGAGATGTGGAGGATCGAGCCCGTCCGCGCCTCGAGGTCGTAGTGGAGGTGACCGGCGACCACGGCGGCGACGTTGTCGCGGGCGAGGAGCGTGGCGAGGAGCGGCGCCGCCGAGATGAACGTCGGCGGCGCGATCGGCTCGTGGCGCAGCACGAGCGCGGGCCGCGCCCGGTGGGCGTCGAGGTCGGCGGCGAGCCAGGCGTGCGTCGCGGGGTCGAGGTAGCCGAAGCCGTCGCCCTCGGTGTCGGCGTCGAGGGCCACGACGCCTGGGCGCGCCGCTTGAGCCGCTGGACGGGGTCGTCGGCCTGGGCGAGGGCGGGTCCGGACGCGAGGAGGAGCGCGGCGGCGATCGGGATCGTTTGCCTCATGGGCGGAGGTCAGCGCCCCGGCGACGCGCGATCAAGGGACCCGACCCGCAAGCGGTTCTTCGCGGCCGCGCGCACGGGTACAATCGCCGGGGGCAGGGGAGGGAGCCGCGTGGACCTCTACCTCGGGGCCGGCCGCATCGCCCGGCCCTTCGTCGTGGACGAGGGGTTCCGGGCGCCGATCGGGGCGCACGGGCTCATCGGGGACGGGATCACGGCGGCCCTCGTCGCCGCCGACGGGTCCGTCGACTGGCTCTGCTTCCCGCGCTTCGACTCCCCGAGCGCGTTCGCCGCCATCCTCGACCCCGAGCGCGGGGGCTGCTGCCGCGTCTCGCCCGCGCGGCGCCCGTTCGAGAGCCTGCAAGCCTACGAGACCGACACGAACGTCCTCGAGACGCTCTTCCGCGCCGACGGCGGCGGGGCCGTGCGCGTCCTCGACTTCATGCCCTGGGCCGGCGACCCGCGCGCCTCCGTCCACGAGGTCCACCGCTTCATCGAGGGGCGGGCGGGCTCCGTCGACCTCGAGGTCGTCTTCGACCCGCGCTTCGACTACGGCCGCGGGCGGACGACGGTCGAGGTCTCGGGCGACGGCGCCTTCGCCCGCGGGCCGAACGGCGAGCGGCTCGCCGCCTCGATCGGCGGCGGGGCGGCCTTCGAGCTCCGCCCGGACGGCGGCGGCGCCGTGGCGCGGCTCACCGTCCGCGAGGGGCAGCGCCTCTTCGCCGTCCTCAGCTTCGACGCCCCGCGCCCCGAGCCGATCGCCGCCTACCGGTCGTTCCAGCACCTGCGGGCGACCCGCCACTTCTGGCGGTCCTTCGCCGCCCGCCTCGCCTACGACGGGCCGTGGCGCCAGCTCGTGCTCCGCTCGGCCCTCGTCCTCAAGCTTCTCCAGTACAAGCCGACGGGCGCGGTCGTGGCCGCGCCGACGGCCAGCCTGCCCGAGTGGCCGGGCGGCGAGCGCAACTGGGACTACCGGTACTCGTGGGTGCGCGACAGCGCCATGACCGTGCGCGCGCTCAACCTCATAGGCTACCCGGCCGAGGCCGTGGGCTTCGCCCACTTCCTGCGCGACGCCGTGGACCGGCGCGGCCGGCTCGACATCATGCTCTCGATCGACGGCGCCGACGTCCCGGCCGAGGAGGTCCTCGACCACCTGGCCGGCCACGCGGGCTCGCGGCCGGTGCGCATCGGAAACGGGGCGCGCGACCAGCGCCAGCTCGACGTCGCCGGCGCCCTCCTCGACGCCGCCTGGGTGTACGAGCGCGCGGGCGGGACGCTGACGCTCCGCCTCTGGCGCCAGCTCGGGGCCCTCGTCGAGCAGTCGATCGCGCTCGCCGACACGCCCGACCACGGGATCTGGGAGCCGCGCTGCGCCCCGACCCACCACGTCCACTCGAAGCTCATGACGTGGGTCGCCGTGGACCGGGCGCTCCGCCTGGCCCGCCTCTTCGGCGGCGACGCCCGCGAGCCGGGGTGGCGCGCCGCCCGCGACGGCCTCCGGGACGGGATCCTCGCCCGCGGCTACGACCGCAGGTTGGGCACGTTCGCGGGCGAGTACGACCTGCCGGACGGGGCGTCGGCGGTCGACGCCGCCCTGCTGCTCATGCCCCTCACCGGCTTCCTTCCCGCCGCGGACGAGCGGGTGCGGCGGACGTGCGAGCGCATCCGCCGCGAGCTCGGCGAGGGCCCCTTCGTGCGGCGCTACCGGGTGCCGGACGGGGTCGCCGGCGACGAGGGCGCCTTCGTCCTCTGCGGCTTCTGGCTCGTGCAGGACCTCGCCCTCGCCGGCGACCTCGACGCGGCGCTCGAGGTCTTCCACGCGCACCTCGGGGCCGTGAACCACCTCGGGCTCCTGGCCGAGGAGGTCGACCCGGCGAGCGGCGCGCCGACCGGGAACTTCCCCCAGGGCTTCAGCCACCTGGGCCTCATCGAGGCCGCCGTCCGCCTCGACCTCGCGCTCCGCCTGCGCGACGAGGGCACCCTGGCGCCGCCGCGCCACGCGCTCGACCTGCCGGAGGACTGAACGGCCCGGGAAGGCCGCTCAGGGGTGCGAAGGCGCCCCGGCCCCGGCCCCGGCCCCGGCCCCCGCCGCCCGCGCCTGGAGCTGCCAGAGCTTCCAGTAGATCCCGCGCCGCGCCAGGAGGGCCTTCGGCGTCCCCTCCTCGCGCAGCTCGCCCTTGTGGAGGACGAGGACGCGGTCGGCGTCGCGCACCGTCGCCAGGCGGTGGGCGATCACGATCGACGTGCGGCCGTGGGTGAGCGTGCGGATGGCGGCCTGGACCGTGCGCTCCGTCTCGGGGTCGATGCTGGCCGTCGCCTCGTCGAGGACGAGGACCTTCGGGTCGAAGGCGAGCGCGCGCGCGAACGAGAGGAGCTGCTTCTGGCCGACCGAGAGCGTCGCCCCGCGCTCGCGCATCTCCTCGCGGTAGGCCTGCGGGAGGCGCTCGATGAAGCGGTGCGCCTCGACCGCGCGCGCGGCCCGCACGACCTGCTCCTCGGGGATCGACGGCTCGCCCAGGCGGACGTTGTCGAGCACCGTGCCGGCGAAGATGAAGACGTCCTGGAGGACCATGCCGACCGCGCGCCGGAGGTCGCCGAACGGGAGCGTCCGGACGTCGCGGCCGTCGACGAGGACCGCCCCGCGCGTGACGTCGTAGAAGCGGCCGAGGAGGTTGACGACGGTCGTCTTGCCGGCGCCCGTGTGCCCGACGATGGCGACGGTCTCGCCGGCCGCGACCTTGAACGAAACGCCCTTCAGGGCGTGCTCGCCGGGCCGGTACGAGAACCAGACGTCCTGGAACTCGACCTCGCCGCGCAGGGGCGTGGCGAGCGGGGCGGCGGGCTCGGCCGGCGGGCGGACCTCGACCTCGGCGTCGAGCAGCTTGAAGATGCGCTCGGCGCTCGCCATGGCGGCCTGGAAGAGGGCGTACTTGTCGGCCAGGTCGCGGATCGGGGCGAAGAGGTTCTGGACGTACGCGATGGCCGCGACCAGGGCCCCGAGCGCGATCTTCTCCTCGAGCGCCCGCCCGCCGCCGTACCAGAGCACGAGCGCGATCGCCGACGACGAGAGGATCGTGACCGCGGCCGAGTAGATCCCCTGCCAGTGGACGGAGCGGAGCTGCTCGACCTTGTGGTCGTCGTTGACGACCCCGAAGCGGCGCGCGTTCTCGCCCTCCCGGTTGAAGAGCTGGACGACGCGCACGCCGGCCAGGTTCTCGGCGAGGGTCGCGTTGATGCGGGCGAGGAGCCGGCGCACGGCCCGGAAGGAGCCGCGCATGCGCCGGTTGATGGCGAACGTCGCGACGGCGAGGGGCGGGATCACGGCCAGGGCGACGAGGGCGAGCCGCCAGTCGAGGGCGAGGAGCGCGGCCGAGATCCCGACCACGAACAGGAGGTCGGCGAACGCCTGGGCGACGCCCGTCGAGAAGAGGTCGGCGAGCGCCTGGACGTCGTTCATGACGCGCGTCACGAGCCGGCCGACCGGCTGGCGGTCGAAGAACGAGAGCGACTGCGACTCGAGCTTCGTGAAGAGCTCGAGACGGAGGTCGTACATGATCCGCTGGCCCAGGATGGAGAGCGTGTACGAGTCGCCGAACTGGACCGCCTGCTTCAGGACCTCGACGGCGAGGTAGACGGCCGCGATCGCGAGGAGCGCCCGGTCGTCGCCGGCGCGGATGCCGCGGTCGACGGCGAGCCCGAGGAGGAAGGGCGAGAGGAGGAAGAGCCCGGTCCGGGCGAGGATGAAGGCGAACGAGAGGGAGGCGAGGCGGGCGTGCGGGCGCAGGTAGCGGCCGAGGCGGCGCGCCAGGCGGGCGTCGTACGCCCTCCCGGTGATGTCGTCGTCCGGCTCGTGCGGTTCGGGGCTCACGTCGTCTTCGTGCTCGTGCTCGTGCTCGTGCTCGTGCTCGTCCTCGTCCTCGTGCTCGACACCCGCCCGGGCTCGACTACACCCGCTCGAGCTCGAGCTCGAGCTGCTGCTTCCGGTAGAGGTCGGCGTAGAGCCCGTCGCGGGCGAGCAGGTCCTCGTGCCGCCCGCGCTCGACGACGCGCCCCTGGTCCACGACCACGATCTCGTCCAGGTCCTTGACGGTCGTGAGCCGGTGCGAGACGACGAGGCAGGTGCGACCGTGCATCTCGGCCCGCAGCCGCTCGAGGATCGCCGCCTCCGTCTCGACGTCCACGCTCGACAGGCAGTCGTCGAGGAGCAGGACCTTCGGGCGGCGGAGCAGGGCGCGTGCGATCGCCAGCCGCTGGCGCTGGCCGCCCGAGAGGTTGACGCCGCGCTCGCCGAGCCGGGCCTCGAAGCCGCCCGGGAGCGCCTCGACCTCCTCGAGGACGCGCGCCTTCGCGCAGGCCTCGCGCACTTCCTCGCGCGTCGCCCCCGGGACGCCGAAGGCGACGTTCTCGTGGACGGTGTCCGAGAACAGGAACGTCTCCTGGGGGACGGCCGCGATCGCGCGCCTGAGCTCGGCCAGCGGGTAGCGCCGCACGTCGAGGCCGTCGACCTCGACCGCGCCGGCGGTCGGCTCGAGGATGCGGGGCACGAGCGCGAGCAGCGTCGACTTCCCGGCCCCGACCGGCCCGACGATCGCGACCGCCCGCCCCGCCTCGACGGCGAGGTCGATCCCGTCGAGCGCCGGCGCCGTGCCCGGCCCCACGCCCTCGAATCGCACGCTCGCGCCCCTGAAGCGAACGACCCCGCGCTCGACGCGCGCGTCCGCCACGGTCGAGGGGCCGTCGCGCACCTCGGGCACGGTCTCGAGGACCTCCTGGATCCGGCCGAGCGACGCGAGCCCGCGCTGGTAGAGGTTCACGGTCATGCCGACGGCCGTCATCGGCCACGACATCTTGAGCAGGTAGTGCTGGAAGGCGACGAAGTCGCCGAGCGAGATCTCGCCGCGGATGGCGGCGCGCCCGCCGGCGAGGATGACGACGCCGACGCAGACGGCCATGACGAGCGAGATCGCGGGCTGGAAGAGGTCGTGGGCGCGCGCCAGCGCCAGGTTGTCGTCGACGTAGCGCCGCGAGAGCGTCTCGAACCGCTCGACCTGGCGCCGCTCGTTGGCGAAGCCCTTGACGACGCGGATGCCGGCCATGTTCTCCTCGACGCAGGCCGACATCTCCCCGAACCCGTCCTGGACCTTGCGGAAGCGCTCGTGGATCAGGCGGCCCATGCGGTAGACGAAGAGCGGGATCAGCGGCAGGGGCAGGAGCGTGTAGATCGAGAGCCGCGGGGACAGCCAGACCATGAGCGGCGGGATGGTCATGAAGTAGAGGGCCGTGTCGAGCGTGAAGACCGCGCCCTGGCTGGCGAGCTGGCGGACCGCCTCGAGGTCGTTCGTCGCCCGGCTCATGAGGTCGCCCGTCCGCCGCGAGGCGTAGTAGCCGGCGCCGAGCCGCTGGCAGTGCTCGAAGAGGCGCTGGCGCAGGGACGCCCCGATCCGGTGGGAGGCGCCGATGAAGCCCTTGCGCCAGTAGTAGCGGAAGGTGCCGAGCACGAGCACGACGCCCAGGTACGCGCCGGCGACGAGCACGAGGGGCACGGCCCCCCGGTGGATGACGATGTCGTCGATCGCCCACTTGAGGACGAGCGGGAGAGAGACGTCGCACGCGTTGACGACGAGGAGCGCCGCCGCCCCGAGCAGGTACTCGCGGCGGCGCTCGCCGAGCGCGCGGAAGAAGACCCTCAAGCTCGACGAAAGCACGCGTTCTTATACGACCCGCGGGCCCCGTGGCGCAAGTGCGCCGGGCCCGTTGACCGCGGGGTGGCGCGACGGGTAGCCTGCCGGCTCCGAGCTCCGAGCCGGAGAGGAGAGGGGGAAGGGGGAACGGACCATGGTCTCACCTGCGAGAGCACCGCGCGGAGCCGGCGGGCCGCGGTCGATCGCGCCGGAGGAGGGCGTCGAGACGGGCATCCAGGAGGGCGCCGCCCGCCAGGGCGGGATCGCGCCGCGACCGACCCCGCGCCGACGCCCCGGGCGAAGTGGGCGACCCACCGGCTCGCCGCCGACGCGCTCGGGGCGAGGCTCTTCGAGAGGCTCGCGGCGGTCGAGGCCGCCCGCCTTCGCGAGGCCTTCCTCGACGTCGACGGCTGGGGCGACCTGGTCGGCGCGCCCGGCGTCGAGTTCGAGCTCCACGACCTCGAGGGGGACCCCGTCATCCGCGCGGCGCCCGAGCCGGGCGACTTCGTGCGAACGCGCCCCTTCGGGAAGACCGGGGGCGACCACTGGACGCTCGTCGAGTCGGTCGCGGACGGGCCCGACCAGGTGGAGCTCGTCCTGCGCCCGAGCCACGATCCGTCGGCGTTCCCGCCCGCCCGGGCGGTGACGTGCCACTACCTCGACCCCGGGGCCAAGCTGACGTTCGCGCTCGCGCGCGACGGCGCCCGGGTGAGCGCGCGCGTCCACCGGATCGGCGAGCGCCCGAACGACGGCGAGGGCGCCGGCGGGACGGAGGCGGCGGCGCGGAACGCCCGTCTCTTCGAGCGCGCCGACCGCGGCCTCTGGGACGCGCTCGTCGACGGGTTGCTCGAGCTCGAGTAGGTCGGGTCCGGCGGTCGGTCAGGAGGCCGGGACGTCCCTGGCCCGGGCCGGCGGCGGCGCGTGCTTGTGCGGCACCTGGTTCACGCCGTTGCAGTGCGGGCACTTGGCGCGGGCGCCGGCGTGGACCTCGCGGGCCGAGCCCTCCTGGCCGCACCAGACGCAGGAGAAGCGCATCGGCCGCCCCGCGCACGCCTCGCAGAAGCCCTGCTTGCACACCTTGCAGGCCTTGAGGTGGGCGACGCAGAGGCTCCGCTCGCAGCCCGGGCAGTCGCAGACGCAGTCGGAGCACGCCGTCGTCGCGCACCCCTGGCAAGCGCGGGCGTGCGCCTTGCACGTCGGGTGGGCGCAGAGCGGGCACGCGTAGGCGCACTCCTCGCACACCGGCCCGCGGCACGTCGCGCACGTCTTGAGCCCGCAGAGCACGCAGCGCCCGGCCCCGCAGAGCGCGCACGCGATCGCGCAGTCGGCGCAGGTCGCGTGCCCGGCGGCGCACGCCTGCTCGCCGGCGAGCACGTTGGGCGAGCCGCAGTTGGCACACCCGGCCGCACCCGCCCGCGCCGCGCCCGCCGCCGCGCCCGCCACCGCCCCCACCGCCCCCACCGCCCCCACCGCCGCCCCGCCCCCAGAATCAACTTTTTGTTGATTCTGAGGCCCTCTCGACGTCGAAGGGGGCCTGGAATCAACTTTTCGTTGATTCTGCGAGGAGGGGACGCGGGGACCGGGCAGGGGGGGAGGGGCCGCCGCCGCCACCACCGGCGCCGCCAGCGCCTCGGCCAGGCCGGGCGGGGCGATCGGGCGGGCGTCGATCGGGAGGCGGGCCACGTTCTGGTCGGCCCAGCGCGCGGCCTCGCCGTTGAGCGGGCTCTTCGTGTTGTAGCTCTGGAAGGCGATGATCTCGCCTATGCGGACGACGATCTCGGCGAGCGACTCGCCGGCCGCCCAGTGGTCGCCGACGCAGATCGCGTGCGGGTCGACGTTCGGGTGGAAGACGGGCGTGAGCATGCGGCACTGCGGCGCCTGCCGCGGGTAGCCGGCGGCGAGGTAGATCTCGGCCGTGTGCGTCAGCGCCGGGATCGGCTTCCCCGTCTTCGGGTCGAGGCGCAGGCCCTTCAGGCGGTACTCGACCTCGTAGCGCTCGGGCGGTTCGCCCTCGACCTTCGTGATCGAGACGATGTCGCTCTCGGCGAAGGCGAGCCTTATGCGCTCGTGGTCGGCGCGCAGCCGGCGCAGGCGGACCTGGCTCACGAGACCCAGCCCGGAAGCGCGTCGAGCACGTAGAACCCGACGATCCAGCCCACGAACTCGAGGCAGCCGAGGACGATCGCGGCCGCCGCCAGCCCGGTCCCGCGGCGCGACTCGGCGCCGCGCCCCGTCCCGGCGAGGGCCACGATCCCGAGCACGGCGGCGATCGGGCCGAGGCCGCAGCCGTACACCGGGATCCCGAGGAGGGCGACGACGAACCCGGCGATGGCCGCCCGGCTGAAGGGCGGGGGCAGGTCGGGGGGCGGCGGCCCGGGGTCGGTCGCCGACGACGCGCACCGCGCCGCGCCACGCCCCGGAACCAGCTCCTCCTCCCGCACCGCCCGCGCCTCGGCGGCCGTGATCACGAGCCGCGGCACGTCGTCGCGCAGGGCCACGCGCGCCGCCGGCTCGCAGAAGTAGGAGCCGCAGCCGCCTCGCTCGCGCCAGCAGGGGCCGTGGCTCCGCATCTTGCAGCGCTCGCACTCGACCGCGAAGAGGTCGTCCTCGCCGACCGGCTTCTGGCAGGCCGGGCAGGTGGGTGCGCCGGGCGACGTCACGACCCGGCCCCCGCGATGAAGAGCGCGAACGCGAGCAGCGTCTCGACGGCGGCCACGGCCGTCCCGATGATCACCATGAGGCGATGCGCGGGCCCGGCCTTCGTCAGGGACTCGCCCGCGCTCCCGATCCAGACCATGCCGACGACCATGGCGATCGGGGCGAGGCACGGCAGGACGGCGGCGACGAGGAAGAAGATCGCCTTCTGGCGCGTCTTCTCGATCTCGGGCGCCTCGAGCAGCGACTTCCTGTACTCGGCCGCGCCGAGCGGGCCCGCGTCCTCGAACATCTCGCCGCAGAAGCGGCACTTCACGGCGACCGCCTGGATCGTCTCGCCACAGGCCGGGCACGCCTTCGTCGTCCCCCAGGCGGCGGCGACCTGGCGCTCCTCGCGCGCCGCCTTCACCGTCTTCGGCGCGCGCGCGCAGCCGTAGGTGCCGCACCCCTCGTTCTCGCGCCAGCAGTCCTCGTGGAACGGCCCGGCGCACTTGTCGCAGACGCGCGGGCGATCGGCGGGCGCGATCGCCGTCTGGCAGATCGCGCACGCCTTCGGCGCGGCGCCGGGGCCTCCGCCCGCGGCCGCGCTCACGCCGTTCCCCCGACGCGGATCGCGCCGGTCGCGACGAGGTACGCCCAGCGCGCGACCAGGGCGAGGACGAGCGCGACCCCGGGCGCCCCGAGCCAGCTCGAGCGCGGGCCCACCTGGGCGTCGGGATCGAGCCCGCGCTCGCGCGCGCGCCGCCACAGGCGGTACGGCACCTGGACGACCGCGAAGGCGAAGAACGCCGGCCCGACCGCGTGGAGGGCGATCGCGCCGCGGAGGTCGCCGTGCGCCAGGGCGACGAAGCTCCGCGTCAGCCCGCAGCCCGGGCAGTCGAACCCGAAGAGCGACTTGGAGGCGCACATGCCGGGGAGCCGGATCCCGCCCGGCGCCCGCACCCGCTCGCCGTCGTAGCGGAGGGCGAGCGAGAGGGCGATCGTCGCGAGGGCGAGGCCCAGGTAGAAGCGGTCGTGGGATCGCCAGGCGGCGGCCGTCATCGCCCTGACCTTGGCGGGTCCTCCTCTTCGAGGTCGAGGTCGTCCCGCGCCGGCCGGTAGCGGCCGTCGTCGCGGCCGGAGGGGTCGCGCCGGTACTCGCGGAGATCGACCGGCGGCGGCCGGTCGAGCCGCTCCCGATGCTTCCGCATGCGCTCGCGCTGGCCCGTCTCGGCCTGCGAGATCACGAGGAGGATGAGGCCGACGTAGAGGACGATGTAGATCAGGAGGAAGAGCGCCGACCGGGCCGTGATCCCCTTCCCCTTCGGGTGCTTCATCACCCAGAGGACGATGCCGACGAGAAGGCCGAAGTTCGGGAGGAAGATGCAGAGGAGCCACTCCCAGATCCCGAGCGCGGCGCTGCCGGCCGCGGGGGCGGCGCCCCGCCGGCCCGGCGCGCCCTGGCGCGCCCGCAGCTTCCGGTCGAGGAACTCGCGGCAGTGCGGGCACTTGAGGGCGGTCGCCTGGATCACCTCGTGGCAGTAGGGGCAGCGACGCTCGGCGGCGGCCGGGGCGGGCGCGTCGGCCTCGTCGAACTCGACCTCGAGCTCGGGCTCGGAGTCGGGCTCGGCCGGCGGCGGCGGCGGCGGCGGACGCCGCCCCGGCGTCGGGGCGGCCGGGCGGGCGGCGGGCCGGGCGGGCCCCGACGGAGGCCGCCCGCGCCCCGGCCCCGGCACCTCGAGGACCGAGCCGCAGGGACAGCGCACGCGCTTGCCCGCGAGGTCGTCACGCGCGGCCAGGCGCCGCCCGCACTCCTCGCACACGACCTCGACCGGCATGACCCCGCCCCGCCGCTCCCTTCACTCGCCACCGGTGTGGCTCAGTTGTCGAACCCGCCCATGGCGAACTGGACGATGCCCCAGAAGACCTGCGCCACGAGGGCGACGAGGAAGAGCTTCTTGCCCTTCGGCTTCCCCTGGATCATCCAGACGATCGATATGATACACGCGATGTTCGAGCAGATGATGGCGAGCACCCACTCGCCCGGCGTCAGGTTCTCGTCGGCGGCGGCGACGGCCGACTTCGGCTTCTGCTCGCGCAGCTTCGGATCCAGGTACTCGTTGCAGAAGCGGCACTTGAGCGCCTTCCGCTGGATGGTCTCGCCGCACATCGGGCACGGCCGCGTGTCGCCCGTCTCGGGCTCGGGGCCGGCCGCCGGTCCGCCCGCCGGCCGCCCGGCCCGGGCCGGGGGGGCAGCCGCGGCCGCTCCGCCGCCGCCGCTCCGCCGGCTGCAGCTCGCGCAGCCGCCCTGATCCTCCCAGCACCGGAGGTGGGAGTAGGAGCTGCAGCCGGCGCAGCTCCGCACCTCGTCGCCGAGGGCGATGGAGCGCGCGCAGGCCGGGCACTGGCTCCCGGCGACCCGCTTGTTGGCCCGGAGGACGGCCGGGATGCCGGCCTCCTCGCCGCGGTAGCCGCCGCCGGCCGGGGCCGGCGCCGGGCCCGGAGCGGGCCTTCCGGAAGGCGGCGCGATCGCCTCCTCCTCCTCCGCCGGCGGCGGGATCATCATCCCGCGGCCCTTCTGGATGCCGCCGCCCCCGGGCCTCGGCGCGCCGAGCCCGGGCGGCGCGGGCCGCGGCGGCGCCGCCGCCGGCCTCGCCGGCGGCGGGGCCGCTCCAGGCGCGGCGTCCTGCGACTCGTACGGGGCGATGAGCTCCCTCCCGCACTGCGGGCAGCGGCCGCGCTTCCCGGCCGACGCGTCGCTGACGACGATCCGCTTCCCGCACTCGCAGAAGAAGGCGATGGGCATAGGAAGGCTCCTCGATCGCTACGGCTGGTTCCGCCGCCGCTCTTTCTCGAAGTAGTTGAGCACCGTCTCGCCGAGCCGGATCTGGTCGCCGTCCCGCAGCCGGTGGTTCGTCACCCGACGGCCGTTCAAGACGATGCCCGCCCCGCCCGGCGGGCCGACATCCTCGAGCTCGTACTCGCGGCCGACCTTCCGGACCTCGGCGTGCCGCGGCTCGATCTTCGGGTCCTTGAACAGGTAGACGTCGCACTTGGGGGAGCTGCCGAGGACCGTCGGGTCCTTGTAGATCACGAACTGCTTGCCCGCGAGCGGCCCGGCGACCATGTGGAGCCAGGCGTCGCGGGCGAGCTGCTCGACCAGGCCGATGAAGAAGCCGGTGCTCGCGCCGACGAACGTGAAGGCGACGAGGCGCGAGACCCAGGCCTCCTCGTTCATGCCCGGGTTGAGGAAGCGGTCGATCGGGTCGAAGGCGAGGCCGCCCAGGAAGCCGCCCAGGAGCCCGCCTATGAACCCGTTGAGCATGAGCTTCTTCGACTTCAAGGCGATCCCCTGGCCGAGCCCGAGCGGCACGCCGAAGATCGCCCAGCCGACGCTCCGCGCGACCATGAGGAGGAGGAGGACGTAGGCCGTGACCTCGCCCTTCTCGAGCTTCTGGATGTCCTCGGGCTTGATCGAGACGCCCATGGCGATCGTGATCCCGAAGACGATGTTGGCCGCGATCCCCGAGACGAGGCCGCCGACGAAGCCGACGCCGAGCCCGATCGCGCCGCAGCGGGCCGCCCGCCCGAAGGCCTGCTGGCGGACGCCGTCGAGGGCGCCGATGAAGAGCCCCATGAGGCCGCCAATGAGCGGCATCATGAGGAAGCCGGCGAGGACCTGGAGCGGGTCGTCGTCCGGCGCGCTGTCGCTGAAGACGGGCTCGAAGAGCGCCCAGCCGATGAACGCCCCGAGCCCGCCCGCGAGCGCCGTCCACGCGACCCCGGCGAAGTAGAAGGAGCGCTCGGCCTGCTCGACGCCGCGCGCCGCCTGGGCCCGCGGGTCGTCCGGCCCGACCCAGGACTGCCGGATCGCGTTCTCGCGGGCGAGGGCCTCATCGACGCGCGGGTCGGAGACGTCGCGCGACGTGATGACGATCTTCGGCGGGCCGCCCGACGTCTCGAGGCTCATGGCTTCCTCGCCCCTTCCGCGCCTTCCCCGACTTCCTTCGGGACCGCATCCCAGAAGCCGCCGGCGGCCGGGGCCGCGCCCTTCGTGCCCTGCGCGCCGCCGGGCGAGGGGGCGGGCGCCGGCGCCGGGGCCGGGGCCGGCGCGACCTGGACCTGCTTCTTCAGGTCGAGCAGCTCCCGGAGCGTCGCCTCCGCGACCCGCCGCGTCCACGCCAGCTCGACCCAGAACAGGACGAGGACGAGCAGGCCCGTCGCGAAGACGAGCCCCTTGAGGATCAGGCCGATGAGCGAGCCGCGGTCCTCGTCGACCGCTCCGCCCCCGCCGCCCCCGCCCCCCCCGCCCCCCCCGCCCCCGCCGCGCCCGCCCCGGACGTCGTTCAGGTTGACCGTCCCGCGCGATCCGGCCGTCCCCGGCCCGCCGAGCGCGCCCGCCGTGCCCGCGCTCCAGCGCTCCTCGCCCCCGACCCAGTAGCGGGCGAGCGGCATCGCCTTCCCCTCGCGCCAGGTGAAGAGCCCCTCGATCTTCGCGACCGGGTCGACCACGAGCGCGACCTGCCAGGGCGCCTGGAAGAAGCTCTCGTGGATGAACTTGTCCATGTCCGAGAGGAAGATCCCGAAGCTCGGGTGGGTGTGGTACCAGCCGACGATCCGCTCGCCCGGGCGCTCGCGGTCCATGACGTCCTGGATGTGGGCCCAGCTCTCGTGCGTGAAGGTGATCTGCGCGCCCTCGTTCCGCGCCTTCTCGGCCCGGATCGCGCCCTTCACCTCGAGGAAGGCGCCGCGCGCGTCGCGCCGCGGGCGGCCCGCGAGGACGCCGCCCACCTCGACGCGCGTCGTCTCGGCCGCGTGCTTCAGGATCGCGTCGTGGACGGCGGCATCGATGATCACGCGGAACGGCTCGTCCGGCTGCACCGCCGGGAACGCGCCTGCCTCGAGCTCGTCGAGGACGATCCGCCTCGAGTCGACGGCCGCGCTCGCCCCCTGGCCCATGCTACGCGACCTCCCCCAGGACCTCGGCCTCGTCGCCGCCGAGCAGCAGCGCGACCTCGCGCTCGCCGGCCCGCGCCGTCAAGGCGTCGAAGGGCGGGACGCCGATCGCGGCCGGCGTCCGCTCGAGGAACGGCTCGCCGCCGCGGAGCGTGCGCGCGAGCACGGGCGCCCGCATCTCGCTGCACGACGGGCAGCGCGCCTCGCCCCTAAGGACGCGCCCGAGCGAGCGGAACGCCTCCTCGACCGCCCCGCACGCCCGGCACTCGAGCTTCCAGAGCACGTCGTTCCGGAGCTCGAGGACGGCCCCGGGCGCGTCGAGCCGGCGCCGCCCCTCCTCGAGCAGGCGGGCGAGCGTCACGTCCGCGGCCCGGAACGGGAGGCGGACGAGGGCCTCGGACGGCAGCGTCTCGTGGCTCAGGCAGTCCGGGTTCCGCGCGTACTCGACGATGTAGGACTGGTGCGCCATGCCGTCGAAGACGAAGCCGCGCCCGGCGAGCACGTCCGGGAGCCCGTGCAGGAGCTTCACGGCCTCCTGGACCTGGATCCCGGCGACGACCGAGGCCGTCGTCGGCGTCGTCGGCACCTTCCCCTGCTCCATCTCCTCGCGCGTGAGCAGGGAGCAGGCCCGCCGCCGCTCGATCATCTGCCAGTCGACCTCGCCGAGCGTGCACTCGTAGCACGCGCCCTCGGGCGGCGCGAACCCGCGCGCCACGCCCTGGAGGCGCTCGATCGCCCCGTCCACCCACGGGCGCCCGACCCGGTAGCAGGCGCGGTTGATCGCGAGGCGCGCCTCGCGGTTGTCGAGGCCGCCGATCACGACGTCCGCCCAGTGGAAGACGCCGAGCCCGACGTCGTGGATCACGTCGGCGCGCGCCGCCCGCACCCTCGCCTGCGGGTAGATCGCGCGGACGGCCTCGGCCGCGACCTCGGCCTTCGGCCGCCCCTCGTCGCGCTCGCGGAAGAGGACCGCGCGCGAGAGGTTCGAGAGCTCGACGGTGTCGAGGTCGACGACGAGGACGCGCCCGACGCCGAGGAGGGCGAGCTGCTTCAGGACCTCGTTGCCGAGCGCGCCGGCGCCGACGACGAGGACCTTCGCCCGGGCGAGCCGGTCCTGGTCCCACCACTCGATGCGGCGGAGACGGTCGAACCGGTCCTCCGCGGCGGCCTCGACCGGCTCGACGCGGAGGACGGGCTCGCGGTCAGCTTGCGCGGCGGCCGGCGACACCCGCGGTGATCTCGGGCTGGATGCGGAGGATGTCGCCGTCGCGGACCCCGGCATCGCGCAGGCTCTGCGTGTCCAGGAGCTGGCGCCCGGACGCCTTGTGGTGGAACTTGTAGCTCATGAGCTGCCCGTCCGGGCTCTGCCGCGGCAGGCTCAGGCGCTCGACGAGAACGACCATGACCCGGTTCACGGCGACGTCGTCGGGGAGCTCCGCGAGCTGGCGCTTGTTCCCCGTGGCGTCCCAGACCTCGACCTGCAAGCTGCCCATGGGGCCGCCCTCTCGGCTCCGCTGCGACTCCTGCGGACTCCCTGAGAGGGAACTATAACGCTGGGCGGGAGGTGTCGCAAGCACGCGACCGAGGCGCGCGAGCGGGTCCCTGCGGCTCTCCTACACCTTCGGGCGAGCGGTCTCGCGCGGGCCGAAGAGGTCGAGCAGGCCGGCCGCCTCCGCCTCGATCGAGTCGACGTGGCGGCGGAGCGGCTCGGCCATGCCGCCGGCGCCCGGGTCGGCCTCCTTCAGGGCGCGGCAGCCGGCGAGGATGCTCTCGAGCGCGGGACGCAGGCGGTCGGCCACGGGGTCGAAGCGGCGCGCGGCCTCGCGCAGCTCGCGGTTCTCGGCCTCGAGCCGGTCCTGGACCTCGTTCAGCTCGCGGGTGCGGCTCACGACCATCTGCTTTAGGCCGCGGTTCATCTCGTCGAGCTTCTTCAGCATCTCCCGGTTCTGGAGGGCGAGCTTCTGGTGCTGGAGGGCCAGCCGCACCTTGTGGACGACGTCGTCGACGTGGTCGAACGGCTTGCGGATGTAGTCGAACGCGCCCGCGCGCACGGCCTCGATCGCGGTCTCGGTCGAGGCGTACGCGGTCATGATGATGACCTCGCTGTCCTCGTGCGCCGCCTTCGTCCGCTTCAGCACCTGGATGCCGTCGAGCCCCGGCATCTTGATGTCCGTGAGGATGAGGTTGAAGAACTCGCGCTCGCAGCGGGCGACGGCCTCGGCCCCGTCCTCGGCGACCTCGATGTCGTAGCCCTCGGCCGACAGACGGCGCCTGAGCAGCGTCCGGATGAGGTCCTCGTCGTCGACGACGAGGATCCGCGGTCTGCGGCGTTCCGCGACGCTCATGAGGCGCTCCGTCGAGGCGTGAGGGAGTGGAACGTGAACACCACGTCCCCGACGGCGATGCGGTCGCCGGGGACGAGGTCCGCTTCGCGCACGTACTGACAGTTGACGAGCGTACGGGCGCGCGCGCCGAGGTCGCGGATCCGGAAACGCCCCCCCTCCCGCCAGATCACGCACTGGCGCGGGGGAACGGTCCCGTCCTCGATCGGGCAGACGCTCCCCTCCGCCGACCCGAGGAACGCGCGGTCGTCGAGAGGAAAGAAGCGTCGCCGCTTCTCGTCGAGGCGCTGGACCAGAAACGCGCGCATCGGCTCGTGGGCATTATACGGCGCCACGATGCGGTGTCAAAAGCGGCCGGAGCGCGCAAGAAGGATGGCGCGGGGAGCGGTGTCCGGGCCGGTCCCGGACACCGATCGGTCTCAGCCCTCCGCCTTCCCGAGCGAGAACTTCCCGGCGACGCCGAGGACCTTGGCGAAGCCGACCCCGATCACGAACTCGGACGTCGACGACTTGGGCGTCGTCAGCTCGATCTTGAGGGTGGCGTAGGGGCTCTTGGCCGCGCCGTTCTTGAGCGGGACGGCGAGCGGCTTCTTCAGGTCCCCGCCCGAGATGAGCACGGCGACCGGGATGAGGTCCGTCATGTCCACGCTGACGCCGAAGGTGTAGCTCCCGGGCTTCAGCTTCACGGACTTGATCTTGACCTCGCGGGTGGCGACGAGCGTGCCGATCTCGGCCATGTTCTTCTCGATGTAGGGCCGGGCGAGCGGCAGGAACTGCTTCGCCGCCTGGTCGGGGTTCTGCCCGGGCGGAAGCTGGCCGGACTGCTTCACGATCTCGAGCGGGTCGGTCGGGACGGCCTTGTACGTGATCGTCACGCCTTCGATCTCGGCCGTCTCGCTCGGGAGCTTGTCCATCTCCTCCTTGATCCGCCTCTCGATCTCCTCCTTCGAGGGCATCTGGGGGTAACCGCCGCCCGGCGGGGCCTGGGCCTCCGCGGCGGATGCGAGTCCGAGGACGACGACGAGGCTCAGGGCGAACAGGCGCATGGGATCCCCTCCGCTAAAAAGCGCAGATGAGTGATACGGAGGGGCCCGTCCGGGAGTTGGGATCAGCGGATGACGACGGTCGCCCCGACGAGGACGAGGTCGAAGACCTCCTCGACGTCCTCGGCCCGCATGCGGACGCAGCCGTTCGAGACGGCGCGGCCGACCGACTCGGGGGCGATGGTGCCGTGGATCCCGTACCCGGGCGCGAAGCCGATCCACCGTTCGCCGAGCGGGTTCCGGGGGTCGTCGGCGGCGAAGTGCTCGGGGCCCTGGTCGTGCTCGGGCGGGCGCCAGTACTCGGGGTTCTCGACCCTCGAGACGACCGCGTACTCGCCGGTCGGGGTCGGGGACGCGGGCCCGCCGATCCCCACGGGATAGCGGAGGACGGGACGTCCGTCGCGGACGACCGCGAGGGTGCGGGTCGCGCGCTCGATCTCGACGGCGAAAGGCCCGCGCGGGACGACGAGCCGGCGGCCGGGGCGGATGCGGTCGTCCGCAAGGCCGTTCACGCGGCGGATGAGGCCCGGCGTCACGTGGTGGAGGCGCGCGATCTTCCCGAGCGTGTCGCCGGCCTGGACCTCGTGGACGGCCAGGCCGTCGGCCCCGAACGCCTCGGCGAGGCGCCGGGACGGGCCGCGGGCATCGAGGGGGGCGAGGGGGGAGGGCGGCACGGGCGGGACGACGGCGGCCAGCTCGCAGCCGGGCTCGTCGCGAAGACCGGCGGGGACCGGATCGGCGGGCGGCGGCTCCGCGGACGAGGACGGCGCGGGAAACCGGGCGGGCGCCCCGGCCGGGCCGGGGACACCCCCCCCCGCGCGCGCCGACCCCAGCG